>JACCDO010349771.1_pt1 | contig 10057 bp, 8 predicted proteins | sample 7446101 | NCBI WGS metagenome assembly JACCDO01 (sample SAMN15323440, study PRJNA562643) | freshwater metagenome | isolation source: river surface water | place: USA:Blue River Watershed | collected 2017-08-16
CGGCGAGACGTTTATCTGGGATACCTGGAGCAATGTGAGAAACGAAATGAGGAATACCTTCTTGTTGAGGGATGTCGAAGAACACCGCATGATTGAATTTTGGGACAAAGGAATTCACGATTTCTTTGTAGTCGCTGGATAGGATATGGAGAATGCCTCCATATTGAGGAGCCCAATTGCGTGTCAAATAAAAGGTCATTCCAATTTTTCCTTTTACTTTATCATGATGAGGAGAGAGAAAACTTCCACTGATATACTTGGAAGCAAATATTTCGTTGGTTCTACTAAGCTCATACCCGGTTAATTCCGCCACTTTGGCGATGAATTCGGGAGTTTTCAAGAATCCGACGAACGAACACAAATCGCAATGGCACGTGGCATAATGATCTTCGTAGGTTCGATTAAATGAATAAGAAAATTTCTTCTGAGCAAAAGTCTGGAGTGCCATTTGTTGACATTTTTCACATTTGTCTTTGTTTTCTTGGATATTTCGGTGACTGAATGCGTCTGAATAAGGAACATCTGTCAGGGCTGGAGCATCGTCGTTGTTCTGTTGAATGAAGAACGTGCTTGACCACCAATTGTCTGGCATCGTTTGTAAGAAATTCCCGATTTTATTCGCGCTTTCTTCTGACAAGAGGTTATCTACGTAGATGATTTTGGTTTGATCGAATGTGGCGCGTTGTTTTGCCAACTCGTCTTGACCTGTACTAAGTGTTTCATGAAAATAATAGGGGGATTTTTTTGTTTCGTTGTTGTTGTTGTTATCGAAGGATGCCATGTTCGCGCGTTTTTATAAAGAAAAATTATGTGGAAAAAAATAAAAAAAATAGATTTGTATATTTATTTTGTTGTGAGGTGTATTGTATGTATGTATGCGAGTATACCGATATAATTCCCCTTTCTTATGTGACGCGTGTTTTATACATACAATGATTGATTCGTGCAAACGTATTTGAGAATATTCGGACCGATCAGTTTCAACTTCGCCATCAATTCAATATCTCCTACAAAGCTGGCAACCGATTCCATTTCTTCTGCGATCTTGTTGATTTTAAGGACGGCACGTACAAATTCTCCTACAAAGACACCCTGATTTAGAAGAAGGGAAGACAGTACGGCGCGACATTCCGATTCGTCCGAACACTCGGTCCATCGCATAATGGGTTCTAAGATATCATATTGAATTTCGTATTCGGATCCGGTATTGAGTTGGCGGATAGATTCTTCATTCTGATAAAACAATAAACGGTCTTCTAAGAATTTCGCTGCGAGTTTCAATGGGTGTGTATCTTTGTAGTCGGCTAATGGTTCATTGACCTTTTTTTCATCGGCGACGTTGATGGCGGTAAACATACTGAAGAGTCCGACGAGTTCTTGCCATTGGAATTCTTTGAAGTGGTTCGTATGACGGAAGAGTTCGATCATAGCCAATGAATTGATTTCCCGGATACGTGTCGCCAATTCTCCTTCTAAGGTTAATGTGGGGTTCGACTGAGACGACTCAGACGCAGGAGGCAAAAGGAAGACAGGTGTCAAGATATCGACCACCTGTTGGATTTTGTATGTGAAAAAGCCCTTTGCCTCTTCCAAGTGTTTCTCCAATGTCGCCTTTTTTTCCACCAATTCGCTTATTTGAACTGCAGTTGCTGCGGCTGCCTTTTTTGAAGCAATATCGTGTGTGGTATTCTTTTTTCGGGTATTTTTCGAGCGACTACTAATCGAGAACATACCGCCCGCAAACATATCCTCTACTGAGTTCATTAATGAGGTTTCAACGGCTTCTGCTATGGCGACCGTTTCTGCGTTAGCGACCGTTCCTGCTGTGGCGACAACCTGGGAGTCATCCTTGAAACCGAGTTCTGCCAATCGCGCCGATACAGCCTCCAGTTCGCCAACACACTGACGAATTTCGCAGTCGACCTCATCATTTGCCATTGTTCTTAGTATAATTTTGTCAAAGGATTCGCCAATCTGCAAAGTATTCAAAATAAACAAATAGGAAATTTTGAACTTCGACACCAATTTTTGAGGCTTTCCTGACAACATCGTCTGATATTCTACTAAGCTTGGTAGAGGAAATAAATTGTTGAGATGGACGGTGTGACCAACAACATCGATACCTCGGCGACCTGCACGACCAGCCATCTGAGTATATTCGTGTCCAAGTAACAAACGTTTTTCGCTACCGTCGAATTTCATGAGACCACTCATGATGGTCGTCTTGATGGGACAATCGAGTCCGATGGCAAATGTCTCTGTAGCGACCAAGAGTTTAATATAGCCGCGGGCGACAAAGAGTTCGACCATTTCACGAATGATTGGAAGAACGCCGGAATGATGGAATGCGATCCCTTTTTCCATGAGCTGAACCATCGTTTGGTACTCGGGCAACTCTAAATATTCTTCAAAGTTGGGCAGACGACGGATGATGGCATCACACTCGCGTTTTACTATGTAGGGTACTTTGGAATCGTCTTCTAAGAGATTTTGTGTAACGTCTTTGGCATAAGATTCGACTTGGGTTCGGGAAAGAACGAAACAGATGGCGGGAAGCATATCATTCTCTTTCAAGTATTTACAGACTTGATTCATGACGAAGGGGCGTTTGACAAAACCTCCGAAATGGGATTTTCGGAAAGTCTCCAAAGTATTGGCTACTAAGTGGTATGTGTCGGGATTGAATGTGCCATCCGCTTGACGGATACAATGAAGGGTATTGACGATTTTCTTATATTTCGCGACGGTTTCTTTATCGGGAAGTCCTTTGAAGAAATTCTCGGGCGCGACCATGAAATTGTAATGAGTGAGTGGGACGACACGTTTGTATGTCGACGAGAGCCATACTTCGCGGGGTGATTCCGGATGTCGGTCTTCGACCCATTTCGCGAACCGCTCCGGTTGATCAATGGTGGCAGATAACATGATGAGTTGGACATTTTTAGGAAGAAGGAGGATGGACTGTTCCCATACGTGTCCTCTGTCACGGTCGTTGATATAATGGACTTCATCGAATATGACAGCTGCGAGTTCGTTTTCAAAATCCATTTCAAAAGTCAATGGTTGTTGTACAAAGTTTGAGGAAGAGGATTTTGAGTAAAGTTGATAGAGATTGTTGAGGAGAATTTCGGTCGTCATGATGAGTACGTCGGCTTCCGGATTCGATTTGATGTCGCCAGTCAGAATCCCGAATGAGATATTTTTCTTCTTAGCATACTTAGTAGTGAATTCATAATATTTTTGATTGGAGAGGGATTTGATGGGACTGCAATAGATGACACGTTTCCTTTGTTGGTTGCGAGACGGCGATCGACATTCGATGATTCCGTTCATTTCGCCGTCATATTGTTGTTCTTCTTGTTGTTCAGAGTCTTCTTCTTCTTTGACTTCCTTTTGTTTGGGTGGTGCGCAAAAATATTGGATGGCGAATTCGGCGGGAACGGTTTTTCCAGAACCCGTGTGTGCGGTGACGAGAGCATGATTGCCTTGAATAATTGCTTCGATTGCGTATTTCTGGAAATCCGATAAGGGATATGGAAACATTTCGCGGATCATGTTTTCATCTTGTTGTTCTTGTTCGGCTACGTAGGGTGATTGGCAGATTTTGACCATTTTTTATTCGTTTCGTTATTGGGGATTTTTCGTTGTTTAAATATTTAAAAAAAAATTATGTTGAATTCGAAAAAACAAATGCGGGAATTTCAATTTTTTTTTTCGAATTTTCGATTAAACATTAAATGCGATGGCGATTTCTCCTCCTCCTTTGGCGCCTCCCGATTTTTTCATCTCGTTCAATTGGAAAAATCCGTCCGCAGCTGACATGTATTGACCGCACAAATTCACATATCCATAGATTCCATGTGTCACCGTATATGGATCTATGATGATTCTTGAAATATCAGTGCGGTCAAATACACAATTAGTGAGATCGGCTCCTGATAAATCGGTGTCGAACATTGTTGTGGCATAATTAAAGGATGATCTTCTAAGTATAGAATGTTTGAAATTCGCACCATCCAAATAGCAACCTTCCCATCGGACATCTTCTAAGTAGGCTCCTTCAAAGTTTGCCATGAAGAAATTGACGTTTTTTTGTTGTGTCCTGTCAATCGAGGCCTTTGGAGATGATGTGGGAGTACTTTGTAGAGAACTTGTTGCGGATGTATTATTTGATCCTGGTGTTCCGGACGCAGACTGCGACAGATGATGATGATGTGATGGAAGTGGATAGATCGGAGCTGACATATCCGAAGTCGCTGCAATACCGAAAGTCGTAATTATCGGTTTCAAGAGGGTCCTGAGGTTGAATAAAGATTCTCTTTCCATATATCAAAATAAAATATTAAATATAACCTAAATTTTTCTTTTTCTTTTTTTTCTTTTTTTTCTTTTTGTTGACCCTCCCAATATACTTTTTCACGAACATTATTTCAATTTTTTTTGAACAAAAATGCAACTTGAATACGTTTCGTTTTTTAAGATGATCACCTTATTTGGTCTCTTCTTAGCACTTATTGGGAGTCTTTATATCTTCGTTGAAACCATCATTTTTAAACAGAAAACCTTTATCGGATTTTATTCAGCATGGCAAATGCCCATGATCCTGGCGATGTTCATCGATGCTCTTTTCTATGAACATACCTCCAAATAAAAGGGACTTGGTATTGGTAAATACTTTGTAGGAATACATTCAAATATATTTCTACAAAGTATAAAGGTTGGAAACGTGTGTAAATACATATATATATGCGCGTTCATGAGGCCGAGCCACTTGGTTGACGTCCTGGATGTCCACTTTATCCACCATTCATTTCGTATCTCATATTTTCGGTAATTCTGGCGATTTGTTTCCACATGAAATATCCGAATACTCCGATCAACGCGGCCAACATGAGTCCGACAATAACCAACATGATGGGGTTTTTGTGCCAGTTCTTAGGAGCCCATATATTCTTATCCTCCGAATCATCGGTTTTACGTTCATTTTGCACTTGGGTGATTTGATTCTGAGCATTCGTCGTATACACGACATTTGCTGTTCCTTCGCGACCTGTTGGATGGCACTTGATATAGACTTTTGAATCGGATAAGGGCATATTTTCGATTTTTTTTTAAGAAAAAAAAGAGGGTACCAACGATAATATGATAAATTTGTATTTGTATTTTTTTATATATTATTGATTGTGAATATAAAATATTTATGACAAAAAATAAGAAAAAACTCAAATGGTTGGAATGTAGCGGAAATTGGAATTTTCATAGATGGTAACGTTGAAAGCATCATTATATCCTTCTACAAAGACAGTATCCCCCGTGTAAAGTTCATTGCATCCATACTCAGAAGTACAACTCTTGCCGATTTGACTAATCGGAAGTTTCAGTGTCGGATTCTTCTCAGAAATAGTATAATACTGAAATTTATTACGATTCGCCATAAGAGGACGACCAAAAAGACTCAACATGGTTTCTTTACCATTCGCACGAGTCAATAGACCAACTTGTCCGTATGGGACATCGACACCTTGAGTTCGAATATTGATAGGCATCACTGGACCGCGAACATCGATTGTCTGACTTCCGATACCGGTTACTGTGGATAGATTCTTCAAAGGAGGTTGCAATGGATTATACAAATTCGATAGTTCAGACGATGAGGTTGGTGGTTGGTCGTTCATCGAGTCGTTATTCATGGAAATACTTGGTAGAGATAACCATTGTTTGTGCTGAGGTTCGACCGCAGCCGTGCCTGCATTCGACGAGATTGTACGCATCCCGAAAAACCCAAGAACAATCACTACTAAGCTTATTACTAAGAAGAGTGCTATATTCTCAATGCAAAATACTCCTGGTGGACATTTCGACACGGTGGATGACGAAGACGAAGATCCTCCTCCTAAGTTTCCTCCTCCTCCTCCTCCGGACATTTTATTATTATTTCTGTTGTGTTTTGCCATTTATTTTTTTTCGACGAATTGTTTGAGCGGAAAAAGAAAGAAAAAAAGTTATATTTTTTGTTGTATAATGATTTTATTTTTTTTATTAATATGTTCAAATAAAAAAAATCGGACAAAAAAAATTAGATTTTCTTTTCAGGTTTCATGTCGTCTCCGTGAATTTCTTCTTTCCCGTTGCCGGTTTGTTTACTGATTTCAATGAGTTTTTCCAAATTGTCTTTCATTTCTTTGTAGGAATCTTCGACTTTCTTTTCATAATACTCGACTGGAGCACCACCCACTTTCATTGCTGCGTCGACTTCTTTTTCCGAAAAAGCCTCCTTTGACGGAGGCGCCGTGGTTGTTGCTTGGGTTGTCGATGAATTGTTCGTCGCCTTCTTCTTTTTCTTCTTATCTTTTGATTTGAATCCTTCTTCAAATGAAGAACGTCCGGACCAAAGGTCCGCAACAGCAACGTCGCCACGCATATACATAAATCCGGCGGTTAGGAGGCACGCGGCGCTTAAGATTTTAATCATATTCTTAGTGAAAAAAGAAACGAGTACTCCAGCTACTACCAAGAACATCATCGCGCTAATATTTTGGAGATAGATCAATGAAAGAAGCATTGAAAGGGCAAGAATGAAGACGGTATACAACACGGTTTGGCTTTGTAGGAAAAATTTCGCCATATTGGAATCGAGTTTTTGATGTTTTTTCGCCATTTTTTGTTTTGTTGTGGGTGATTTAAAAAAATAATATTGTTCGAGGAATTTTTGGTTTATTAAAAAAAAGTTCAAAAAAAAATAATGAATTAAATAGAAATGGTTTATATAACATTAATTAGAAAAAAAAATTAAACCATCCGATGCCTCCTATGCCTCCAATGCCTCCAATGCCCACGTCAATCCAGTCGTCAAAGCAATATATGATGGCAATGACAACTCTTGATCCGGAAAATCCTTCCCAATTTTTATTGTATCAATCCTACAAAGGAACCAACTCGATGATCTGGCTTACTTGCAAGATGATTCATCATATATCCATTTTGGCAGACACACCGAAAAAACTTAGAAGACTTATTCATGATCATTCCGTATTTGAACACTTTGAAGAAAAATATCGCACGCTCATTCAAACCATTTATCATGCCGCACTTCATGCACGCGCAAATGATGTAGAGGTCGACATGGATGATACCGACGACAACTCTGATGAACCTGCTGCAACCTATGAAGACTATGTGGACGAAATATTCGAAATGTATTGCTACATAGCAAATTACAAGATGTTCGTTCAAAATACTCTACTAAGAAATTCCATGTTCCCCGCTGCGACCCATTACACCAACCAAATGAATATTGTGGAATGTTACACAGGAGACAAAGATGGTACACAAGAACAAAAATATTGTGTCATAAAAACTCATTGGATCCGTCTGATTCAACGTACATGGCGTAACATCCTGCGTAATCACAAAGAATCTCTACTAAGCATATCCCGGCAACGGTTGCGTGAAATCTCTACTAAGCATTCTTATCGAACCCCGACTATTAGAGGAATGTTAGCTTGTATTGTATCCGCGAAAAAAAATTGAAACTATTCCCTCCTTAAGAAAAAAAAGATATATAAATCAAATACACCTTATTATACAACTTTATATCCATGTCTGTTAAACGTCCTGCCTCGGACCAACAATGTATCTCGATTACCGTCGAACATGAACATAAAATCAATAAGGCGGTTGAGATATATCAAACTCAGTTCAAACATGATATTCGTACAAAGGTTATTGATTTGGGACTTAATATGAAATGTCAAGAACAAATATCGCTACTTCTTCAATATATATACGAATATCCTTCAATGAAAATCCAACGCGAACAAATTGTTTCGAAGACAAAAAAGAAAAAAGCAAAGTCCGCTGTGACGGAGCCCGTTGTCGCCGCGACGACATCTGTCCAAGATGAAAACTTAGTAGATATTCATGAATGTGCTGCCGACGCCAACATCGATACTCCAACCAATGATTGTACAGATGATAATCATCCTCTCTCCGATATTTTCCCTGACCAATGCTTTGTTGAAAATATTGATGACTGCACTGGTGTCGTACCCGAAGAAGAGAAAAACAACGAGAATAATTCACTGGTGCTTCGGATCGAAGCTGCAACAGCAACCGCAACCGTCGCGACCGACGAAGAGGAAGATAAGTGCACTGTCATAAAACCAACAGGGGAAAGATGCATGAGAAAACTCGATAAGAACTGTCCTGGATTCTGCTCGATGCATAAGAAAAAACACAAAATTCTCGTGAAATGTATTTGTATCCGTGGAATTGTATATAATGTGGACGAATACGGCAATGTCTACAAAGAAACCTTTGCTCCTCCTGTTGTAGCAGCGTCCGTGAAATAAATAGTTTGTCCTTTATATCGCTGACCAAATCATTTTTATTTTTTTTTCTATGTAATATTGTATATTTTTTTCCCATCCGTTAAAAAAAAACAATTTAAACTTTTTTAATATTCGATTTTTTTCATAAATCTTTTTTTTCTTACTTAGAACTTTATTCGATACATACTATATAATATATACATACACTTTGTAGAAAATGATTGTTACTTTATCATTTGTTGCCGCCCTCCTTCTTCTTGTCGGACCATCACATTCTCTACTAAGAGGAGGTCATGATATCCAACTGTTAATGGATTTTGAACCAGAAGCACCTTCAATAGCTTTTGCTGACGAATGGGAAAAATTCACACATTTCCAACAAACTTTCAAAAAGAAATATGACACACTCTCCGAAGTAGAAACCCGCTTTTCTATCTTCAAAGCTAACCTCCAGGATATTCTCCATCACAATAGTCAACCAAACATCACCTTCACTATGGGCGTCAATCAATTCACCGATTTAACTGCCGCCGAGTTCAAGGAGCTTTATGTCGGCGGATATGGCAAAGGTAATCCATTGGGTTCATATGGATGCAAAGCTTTTTCATCCAGTGCTGCTGGGGCTCCTGCTTCCATCGATTGGAGAGACAAGGGGGCGGTTACTTCTGTAAAAGACCAAGGTCAATGTGGTTCTTGTTGGACTTTTTCCAGCACAGGGGCAGTCGAAGGAGCTTGGGCTATATCCACCGGTCAATTAATTGATTTATCAGAAGAACAATTGGTTGATTGTGCAAATGGATATGTGACCTACGGCAGTTCGGGGTGTAATGGGGGAAGTATGGACGGTGCCTTCAAATACATAACTCAATATGGTCAATGTTCAGCAAGCTCATACCCATACACTGCTGGTACAACAATGAAAGCGGGATCATGTCAAAAATGTACTCCGGTTGCCCATATTTCAAGTTGCTCTGATGTCAAAGCGAATGATCAAATTTCACTCAAAGGAGCAGTGGCCATGCAACCAGTTTCTGTCGCTATCGAAGCCGATCAAAGATATTTTCAGTCATATGCAGGTGGAATTTTAACTGATGCTACTAAGTGCGGGCAAAATTTAGATCATGGAGTTCTTTGCGTCGGTTTTGGGGAGGAAAATGGTATTAAATATTGGTTGGTTAAAAACTCTTGGGGGGCAAGTTGGGGTGAAAATGGATATGTGAAAATCGCCAGAAGTGATTCAACCAATGATCCTGGAGTATGCGGAATTACGATGATGGCAAGTTTTCCAACTGTTTAAAATAAAAAAAATATATAATAATCCAACATGAAAAAAATTGAAAAAAACTCCTTTGTACTATGTTAAACATTTTTAAAATATAATTTTTCTTAAAAAAACTCTATACTTTAAAAACAACAAATCCCATGCAAAAATCCGACGAAGATCCACTATATACCCCCTATATCAATCAAACCAAAGTCCCCGATTTATGTGTCGATTCTTTCTTCAACCATTTAAGAGAAAAATATCCAGAATCTATCGACGACATAGATCAGCATCCATTCGAACACAATGAATTTGTTGAAAAAATCCGCGAAAGATACAATATTTCTTCCGTACCAAGAGAAAATCAATCCACAGTCTATTCCATCAAATCCGATAAAACCGGTCTCTTCGAATACGCATTTTCCTACTACAAAGATCCAACCATGGACGACGACAGAGAAGC
>JACCDO011114778.1_pt1 | contig 10057 bp, 10 predicted proteins | sample 7446101 | NCBI WGS metagenome assembly JACCDO01 (sample SAMN15323440, study PRJNA562643) | freshwater metagenome | isolation source: river surface water | place: USA:Blue River Watershed | collected 2017-08-16
AGTCGCGTGCGTACTGACATCGGCGATTTTCTGCTGGAGGAAGGCAGGCTGCTGCCAACCGCCGGCGAGATGGAGCGTTTTGCCGACGACCTGCAGGCGCTGACACTGCGCATCGATCGTGCCGAGGCAAGACTGTCACTGCTCAAGTCATGACTTAGCCAGACCATCATCTGGACCGGTTCACCGGCTGCGCTATCCACATATTGCTGTGGCGATTCAGGCAGACTGCCGGTCTCTACAGGTAACTTTCACGCAAATCCGTACATCGCGAGTATTACCGGGTCGCTGGTGAAGACTACTTGCTCTCCCCCCACTTGGAACTGAGCACCTTGCCGTCATGGATATAGAACACGGCATCATCCTTGAGCACTGAACGACCACCGTAGTTCACATAAACCGGCGCGATGAGAGGAGCTATCGGCAGTATGCTGACTCCAGCAGCAGGCGTTGCCACGATGCCGGTCACAGCGGGCATTGGCCGCGGTTCTGGCATGAGCCCACTGCTTGCCTGACGTACTTCGCTGATCAAACGGCCAACACGCGTTACACCGAGCTGGCTGATTTCAAGACTGTAGAGCGCGGTGTGCGTATAGTCATACCACGCACTCGGGTCACCTGCCTTGAACCAGTCACCCGTCGGGATCGTGTCGTGCAATTGCACAGGAATAGACAACCTTGCCGGCTCACTGCCCACAGCCGGCAGGAAGCTGAGCGCATGATGGTCCCACAATACATCGGACTGGGTACCGCGCTTGCCGATAACAATCGAGTTGATCTCGCGCGGGCTGGCCATATTGCTTACATCGAACAGCGACAGCTTCACACCCTGGTACCAAGCACCTCTGCCATTTTCATCGCTGCTGCGCGTATCAGGCACGGCGTCCTTGCCGATACCGAGCAGCAGCGTGTCCGATACAGGATGCAGGTAGTCGGAATAGCCGTCTATTTTCAATTCACCGGCGACGCGCGGCTGCTCCTGGTTGCTCAAGTCAAGCACGTAAAGCGGATCGGTGACGCGGAAGGTAACCAGGTAACCACGGTCGCCAAGGAAACGTGCGGCATACAACTGCTCGCCTTTGAGTCCAATACCATCGATCGTCTTCACTGTCTGCAGTGACTTGCTGCCTGCAATCTCCTTCAGCACGGTCAAACGAGTCGATGACGTGCCGTTCCAGCTGTCACCGATCGATGTTGCGATGTTGAGATAGCCGTCATGCTCGCCCATGCGGAAGGACTTTTTGTCCTGGTCCCAGCCAAGATGGCCTTTCACTTCACCAGAGCCGCGATACTCAATGGTACCGGCCTTGAGTCCGAACTTGTGGATGGCGGTAGTGTGGTTGGGTGAGTAGAGGATGCCGCTGCGGTCGGTCGCGGCGTCGTTGTAGTTCCAGCTGGTGGTGGCGAGGTAGAGCGACTCAGGCGTCATGTACAGTGTTTCGCTGGCGCCCAGGAAGCAGGTGCTGCGGTAGCTCGTAGGCGAATCCAGCGGCACACTGGTTACAGTGATGATCGATGGATTGGCGCTGCCGTCGACTGCGCTTGCTGGCAGATAACAGTCCTTGCTTCTGATGAGATCTTCAACCAGCTTGCGGCTGTCCTCGATGGTCGGCACGATCGCCGGCAATGATGTATTCTCCAGCACTTCGGTATTGTGGGCGACGGCAGCCTTGTCGACTGCATAAGGCAGAAAGCCGGGTATGGCGGGAGTGTAGCGCGTCACCACATACAGCACGTTGCCAACACGGCGACTGGCCACAAGTGAACCGTCCAACGTCAGCTTTTCGATACTGCTCAACGACTGCGGCACCGTCAGGTTGATGAACTCCAGCTCGGTCTTGCCTTCGCGCCAGCCCCAGATGCGGAACCAGCCGCCCCAGGAGTTCTGGCCGGCTACAGTAACCATCATCTTTTGGCCAAGGATGCCGCGTTCAACAAAGAACATGCCATCCGGCGTCACTGTATTGCTGAGCGTAAAGCTCGAAACAAGAGCAGCCTTCGCATTGGCGCTGTCGAGCGTATGCACCTGCAGGCAAGCCTGATTGTCACAGTTGGCCAGCATGTAAAGATGGTTGCCATCGACCTTGATGCTGTCTGCCTCGTCGACACCGGTTTCCTGCAGATTGGTGGCTGAGGTACGACTGGCAGCGCTCTTGTCTGCGCTGCCGGTAGTGGTTGCACCTGCTGTTGGTGCGGCAGCAGCCACAACATCAAAGGGCACATTCTCGTTGCTTGAGGTACCGTTCAGTAGCGCTTGCTTGAGGTAAGCCTCCATACCAGCGTCAGAAGCAAACGGTACCAGCACGTCCGCCTGACTTGATTGCACACTGAACTGCAGCGGTCTCTCGTTATAGACCAGCGGACCATTGCCCACCTGGTAACCGGCAAAAATGGCATAGTCGCCCGCCGCCAGGGAGTCGTTATCGAGAAAATCCAGCGTTTCAACCGACTGCAGTGTGCGGGTGGCATGGGTGCGCAGCTCGGCAGGCCGGCTGCTGTTCCATGGCTGCCAGTCGGCACCATCGTGTGAGTACCAGCGGTTGTTGACGCGAGCGACCAGTAGCAAGCGTGCAGCCTTACCAACATCGTCCGGCAGCGGCCTCAAGCTCCACGCGCCAGTGAAGTCGTCTGAGTCCAGTAGCACATCGGCATAGCGGTGGGGCTTCTCAATACGAACCCAGCCATCGCCATCAGGGCTAAGGCGTATGCCTTCGGCAGCCAGCAGCGGCGCACTAAGCAGCAGCGTGACAGCTATCATCACCAGCAGTTCAACAACGCGGCGCAGCTGGACAGATTGCGATACTCTTCCGGATTCCATGATTCCCTCCGTATTACTCATTACTGGCAAGCCGTAAGTGGCATGCCGACGACACCATCATAGGCGGCTGCCAGCCGGAATCTGTTGGCAAATTGTTAACACCGGCGCCTCAAGTGCGCACTGGCAACGGCTACACTTGTTTACAATTTGACTAAGTTTGTAAACAGCGCAGCTGCTCCGGCTTGCCGATAATTTGCCGACCGGGAAGACACTCACGCCTCGTACCAGGACTATTGCATGACTTGCTCTTGTCGTTACAAGCTGCCACTGCTGCTATTGGCTGCAATGCTCTGCGCCCAGGGCGCCGCAGCGCAATCCCCCGCGCAGGGGGACGAACGCAGCTGGCAGCTTGGGATTGCACTTGGCAACGGACAGCGCAGCAATCCGCTGGTGGGTGGTGAAGATATCGACATCAACTATGTGATCGACTTTTCCTGGTATGGCGATCATTTCTTCTTCGACAATGGCGATCTCGGCTACACACTGTGGACAACCCGTAACATGTCGGTCGGCGCGATCCTGACGCTGAACAACGAGCGCAACTACTACAACTATCTGACAGGACAACAATTCGGCCTCAACAGCATCATTGATTCCGGGCTTGGCATTGCCAGTGGCCCCAGCCTGCTGCCCGATGCCGGAGATTTGAACAAACCACCGATCGGTGATGACCATTATTCCGAAGCAGCTCTCTATCGGAATCATCATACTTCGCTGGCCGAGCGTGATGCGGCACTCAACGGTGGATTCGAGTTTCTGCTGATCAGTCCGTATGGCGATATTCAGGCACAGGTGCTGAGAGACGTCAGTGGTACGCATGATGGCCGGGAGGCCTGGCTGTCCTGGTCCCATCCCTGGTATACGCGCAATGCCGAGCTGGCATTGACTGTCGGTCTGGAATGGAAGAGTCGCCAGCTGGTGGGCTATTACTATGGTGTCCAGTCAGAAGAGTCGTTTGCTGGTCGTCCGATCTACGAGGGCGACTCAGGCACCAATGGCTATGTACGCTTCGCTGGCCGCTACAACCTCAGCGAGCACTGGAGCTGGGTAGGCATGGTCGAGCGCGAGTTTCTGAGCAATGCGATCACACAAAGCCCGATCGTCACCGACAATGCTGTAACCACCCTGTTTTCAGGATTTTCCTATAACTTCTGACAGGCACAGGCAATGACAAACTCTGTCATCAACCATCGACCCAATGCGTCACAGCTGCTGGTGACTGTATGCAGCGGTATGTTGCTGGCGTCTGCACCGCTGCAGGCAGCCGAAGAGGTGACGAATGCCTATGTTCTGCGCGTACGTCCGTCGATCTGTGTGTCATACAACAGCGATGAACCATGCCGCATGGCCCTGCAGGTCAGCTGGCAGGGTCCTGCACGTGCCGAACTCTGCTTGCGCGAGCTGTTGCGGGATCCGTTGCTGCAGTGCTGGCAGAACACCGGAGCCGGCGTTATGGATATTGAATTCGCCAATACCGTCGACGTGTTGTATCAGCTAGAAGACAACCTCACGAGCAAAGCCCTGGCAGAAAGCCCGGTAAAGGTAATCAACCGTGATCTGCGAACAGCGCGCAAGCGACGCCGCCATGTATGGAGCATCCTGTGATGGACCAGAACCCACGCCTGCGTTTGCTGCTTATCGAGGACGATGTGCGTCTTGCCCAGCTGGTGCGCGACTACCTCGAACAGGAAAATTTTGACATCAAGGTCGAACACAGGGGTGATACGGCGCTGGCCAACTTCCGCCCGGATGACGTGGACATCATCATCCTCGACCTGATGCTTCCCGGGCTTGATGGTCTGAAGGTTTGTAGCGGGCTACGCAAGGTCTATCAAGGTCCGATCCTGATCCTCACCGCCAAGAGCAGTGACATCGATCACGTGATGGGGCTCGAACTCGGTGCCGACGACTTTGTGCACAAGCCGATCGAGCCGCCCGTACTGCTGGCGCGTCTGCGCGCATTGCTGCGTCGCAGCAAACCAGTGGCTGCTGACGGTCCTGCTGCCGGCAGTGACATGCTCAGATTCGGCGGTCTGACAATCAACCTCAGGGCACACGAAGTGAAACTGCACGGCGAAACCATTGAGCTGACAACGCAGGAATTCGAGCTGCTGTCCTTGCTGGCCCACAACACTGGCAAGGTGCTGAGCCGTGATGACATCTTCAACAACATCCGCGGCATCGAATACGATGGCCTCGACCGCACGGTAGACGTACGCATCTCCCGGCTACGCAAGAAGCTGCAGGACAGCTCCAGCCATCCGCAGCGCATCAAGACGATTTGGGGCAAGGGCTACCTGTTCGTAGCCGAGGCATGGCACTAGTGGCTGACGCCCGCCGGAGCAATACACAACCCACAGCATTCAGCTCGTGGTTTTTCTGGCGCGCATATGTCGTTGTGGTGCTCGCCATAGTTGCTGTCGCTTTGTTGCTGGATGCGTTGCTTGCCGTTTTTACGCCGACTGACGATGCAGAATCCCTGCTTGCCAGTCAGCGTCCACTGCTGGAAATGTTGACGGAAGAGCTGGCAACGCTGCCGGAAAATTCACGCGCAGCACGGCTGCAGCAGTTGTCAGCAACCTGGGGGGTTCCGGTTGCACTGACCAGCCTGGATGATTTCGCAGGCTTGCCGGAACTGACCGCACAACTTCAGGCCGGTCATGCGCAGCTTTACTACAACAGCAACGATGCGCCGTTGCTCTATCAGCGAATGGGTGACACCAGTGCGGTGCTGGCACTGGGCCCGCTGCCGCAGCAGCACAAGTCAAATGTGCTCGAACTGGCAGTTATCGCCGTGTACTACACGATGATCGCATTGGTGCTGTTACTGTGGATCTGGCCGTTCTATCGCGATTTAAGCCTGCTACGGCGCGCAGCGGCCGACTTTGGGCGTAGTGATTTCACCACACGGGTCGCACTGGGCAGCACATCCAGCATCCTGCCGGTGGCCTTGACCTTCAATGCCATGGCTGCACGCATAGAGTCACTGGTATCTGCCCACAAGGAGCTGACCCATGCGGTATCGCACGAACTGCGCACGCCACTGGCACGCTTCAAGTTCGGTCTGGAAATGCTTGCACGCGCGCCAGACCAGGCCAAACGACAGCACTATCTCGACAACATGAAGGGTGATGTCTCCGAGTTGGAGTCGCTCATCGACGAGATGCTGAGCTATGCCCGCCTGAGCGAGCAGAATCTGCTGCTGAATCTCGTGGAAATCGATCTGCAGCGCTGGCTGCAACGAGAGGTTGCCAACTATGACCAGGAAACTATTCGCGTGCATTGCAGTGTCAGCACCACACCGACGAGTGGCGACTATCGCGTCAACTGCCACCCCGACCTGATTGCCCGCGCCATCAACAATATCATCCGTAACGGTCTGCGCTATGCCTACAGTGAAATCAGTGTCCACGCGCAACTGACTGCCGACTCCGTACTGATCAGCATCTGCGATGATGGCCCCGGCATTCCCGAGTCCATGCGCGAACGCGTGTTCGAGCCCTTCTCCCGCCTGGAGACCAGCCGTGACAAGCAGTCAGGAGGATATGGTCTCGGGTTGGCGATCGCCGCTCGTATTCTGCAACGACATCGTGGCAGCATCCGTGTGGACAATTGCGCTCCGCACGGTGCCTGTTTCAAGTTGCAGTGGCCCCGCCACTGACCCCGCAACTGGACGCGCCGGAGACGGCTGCCTATCATGCGGCCAATCTGAAACATTCAGTCTGTATCAGGAGATTGATCCGTGCTGTGCCCAACCTGCAAAACCGTGAATCTCGTGATGTCCGAGCGCCAAGGCGTCGAAATCGACTATTGCCCCCAGTGTCGCGGGGTTTGGCTGGACCGGGGCGAACTCGACAAGATCATCGACAAGGCCACACTGACCCCCGCCCCTGCGCGTGAAGCGCCACGGGCACCGTCATACTCGCCAGAGCCTGCTCGTCACGATCCTCGCTCCCACCAGGATGGCCACTACAAGAAACGTCGACGCGAAGGCTTTTTGTCAGACATTTTTGACTTCGATTGACACACAGCAGTTCTCCTGCTGCTGCGAGTGCTGGTAGCTGCGACGCTCAACGCCCTGCAGCACTGCATTTTTGCCCTGCCAAGGCTTTTCCGCTATCGTGGCCGCCCCTGAACGTGCAGCCGCATACATGCAGCAATACCGCCGCCTTTTTACGATCTATCGCACTGCCGTACGCTACCGGCTGGGCGAACTGCTCGACACGTTGCCCTATACCGGTGCCCTGCAGGTGGCATTGCGGCTGCCACTCGGGGTGTCTGCCAACGCAGATGCCATGAGTCGAGGCCGCCGTCTGCGGCTGGCTCTCGAAAGCCTTGGCCCGATTTTCATCAAGTTCGGCCAGTTGTTGTCGACACGACGCGACCTCGTGCCGGTCGACATCGCGGACGAACTGGCCTTGTTGCAGGATCAGGTAGCGCCGTTTCCCGGGGCCGAGGCGCTGGCGTTGGTGGAACAGGCTCTGGGTCGACCACTGTCAGAGGTATTCCAGCAGGTAGCCCCGGAACCACTTGCTTCCGCCTCGGTGGCGCAGGTTCATGCAGCCCGCCTACTCAGTGGCGAAGATGTTGTTATCAAGGTGATACGGCCCGGTATCGACCAGGTGATTGCCGCAGACGTGGCGCTGTTGCACAGCATTGCCGCGCTGGTCGACAGTCGCATCGAAGGAGGCAAGCGCCTGCGCCTGCGCGAAGTCGTACGTGACTACGAAATGGTGATACTCGACGAGCTCAACCTGCTCAGCGAGGCAGCCAACACCTCACAGCTGGCGCGTAACTTCAAGGGATCGCCGCTGCTGTATGTGCCGAAGATACATTGGGATCACTGCCGTACCAATGTGCTGGTTATGGAGCGCATTTACGGTATTCCGGTGAGTCAGGTGGACGAGCTGCGGGCGGCCGGTATCAATATCCGCAAACTCGCCGAGACCGGCGTGCAGATTTTCTTCACTCAGGTGTTCCATCACAGTTTCTTCCATGCCGACATGCATCCGGGCAATGTGTACGTATCGCGTGAACACAAGGAGAATCCGCAGTACATCGCACTTGATTGCGCCATCATCGGCAGCCTCAGCAAGGCCGACCAACAGTATCTGGCGCGCAACCTGCTGGCGATTTTCAAGCAGGATTACCGTCGTGTCGCCGAACTCCATGTCGAGAGTGGCTGGGTGCCACCGGATACGCCTGTGCATGCATTTGAAGCGACGATGCGCGCCGTATGCGAGCCGATTTTCCAGAAGCCGATCGGTGAGATTTCGTTTGGCCAGTTGCTGCTGCAACTATTCCGTACCGCTTCGCGTTTCAACATGGAAGTGCAACCATCACTGGTGTTGTTGCAGAAGACGCTGCTGAATGTAGAGGGGCTTGGCAAGCAGCTGTACCCCGAGCTGGACCTCTGGCAGACCGCACTGCCGTTTCTGGAAGACTGGCAGGCGCAGCGGCTTTCACCTCTGAACAATTTGCGCAAGATTTCCGAGCGCTTGCCCGAATGGATAGAACAGGCGCCCGACGTGCCGGAACTGGTAATGCAGGCGCTGCGCCATCAGGGTAGTCCGGCACCACAACTTGCGAAGATCCAGCAGCAAATAGTGGAACTGCAACGTGAGGTGGCACTGGCCAGGCGTTGGCGCCGCGCGGCGCTGGGCACTCTGACGGCAGCAGCGCTACTGTACTTCCTGCTGCCCGGATAGACGGACATTTTCGCCGCTTCCACCGCTTCGGCTATGCTTGCTGCAATTTATGGGAACTTCGATGCAAACACAGTGGCTTGATTCAATACGCTGGGACGCCAGCGGACTGGTGCCGGTCATTGCGCAGGATCGAGACAGCAAGGCGGTTTTGATGCAGGCCTTTGCCAACCGCGAAGCGCTGCAGCTGGCAGTGCAGGAAAAGCGTGCTATCTACTGGTCACGCTCCCGTCAGCAACTGTGGCGCAAAGGTGAAGAATCGGGTCATGTGCAGATATTGCACGATATCCTCCTTGATTGTGACGGCGACAGCCTCATTTACGTAGTTGAGCAGCTCGGTGGCATCGCCTGCCATACCGGGCGCCAATCGTGCTATTTCAACCGTCTCGGGCCGGATGGCCAGTGGCATGCAGAGGGCACAGTATTGAAGGAACCGGCACACATGTATCGTCCGGCTCCCAAGGATTGAGGGATTCCCAATTATTTACGCTCAATTTATCCAACATGAGTGATACGCTGACAAAACTGGCCTCCATCATCGAGCAGCGCAAGGCCGCCAGTCCCGATTCGTCCTACGTGGCGAAGCTGCATCATGCCGGCCTCAACAAGATTCTTGAAAAGGTCGGCGAAGAGGCAATCGAAACCATTCTGGCGGCACGTGATGTCGAACAGGGCATGAGCCGCGACAAACTTATCTATGAGACGGCAGACCTGTGGTTCCACACGTTGGTGATGCTGGCTCAGCTGGATTGCAGCCCTGATGAGGTACTGGCAGAACTGGAACGCCGGTTTGGCATGTCCGGGCTGGCGGAAAAAGCAGCACGCGGCTGATACAATGGCAGCCGGCATAACAATTGGCAGCTGCAAGGCAGCGCAAAAGAGGTGATCTATGGGTTTGGGCGGCTTGCATATCTGGCATCTTCTGATTCTTGCCTTCATCATCATGATGGTATTCGGTACCAAGAAGCTGAAAGGTCTGGGCGAAGACCTTGGCGGCGCCATCCAGGGCTTCAAGAAGGCCATGGATGACGGCAAGAGTGCAGCTGCCCAGAAAGACCAGGACAAACTGTCTGCCGGCAGCGGCCAGACTGTCGACGTCAAAGCCGAGAAAGTCGACGCCGACAAATAACGAGTCCTGTCCCGGCAGCAACCAGCTGCCCGGCCCCCGCCATGTTTGATATCGGACTCCAGGAAATCGTCTTGATCGCGGTCGTCGCGCTTTTGGTGCTTGGCCCGGAAAAAATGCCCGGAGCCGTCCGCACCGTGGCACTGATGATTGGCCGTCTCAAGCGCAGCTTCAATGCACTGAAAACCGAGATCGAGAAGGAGGTCGGTGCTGACGAAATCCGTCGTCAGCTGCGCAATGAAGAGATCATGGCAAAGTTCAAGCAGACACAGGCGCAGGTGCAGAATTCAATCAGCGCCGTGAAGAAGGACGTCGATACCTTTCAGAAGAACATCGAACTTGAATCCCGCGCTGCTGCGATGAGCAGCCAAGGTTCGGCCACTGATACTGCTGCAGTCGCCGCTCCAACAG
>JACCDO012153282.1_pt1 | contig 10057 bp, 9 predicted proteins | sample 7446101 | NCBI WGS metagenome assembly JACCDO01 (sample SAMN15323440, study PRJNA562643) | freshwater metagenome | isolation source: river surface water | place: USA:Blue River Watershed | collected 2017-08-16
CCTCGTAAGATGTTGAACGTAGATCAAGAAATTGAAGCTGTTGTTCTAGACATCGATTACGAAACTCGAAGAATGAGTTTAGGTATCAAGCAAATCGAACCCAATCCATGGGATACACTTGAGTACAAGTATCCTCGTGGAACCAGAGTCAAAGGTACCATTAAAAACGTTACCGACTTTGGTATCTTCGTTGAAATCGAAGAAGGCATCGACGGACTTGTGCACATTTCTGACATTAGCTGGGATAACAAAGTGACCCATCCTTCACAAATGTTCCAAAAAGGACAAGAAGTTGAAGCGATGGTTGTGACTATCGATCGTGAAAACGAAAGAATTTCGCTTTCTATCAAGATGCTTTCTGGTGATCCTTGGGCGCAATCTGCGGGCAAATTCACAGTGGGCTCTCAAGTTGACGGCGTAGTTACCAAGCTTGCTAACTTTGGTGCCTTTATCGAAATCGAAAAAGGTTTCGAAGGAATGATTCACGTTTCTGAACTTTCTGACGAGAGAATTCTTCACCCCGAACAAGTCGTTAAAGTTGGCGACACAATTCGAGCTGAAATCACAAACATCGATCCTAAAGATCGAAAAGTGAGCCTCTCTGTGAAAGCTATGAAGAAACGCGAAGAACGCGAAAATATCGAGAACTACAGAGACGCTAACAAGATGGCTAAACCCTCTATCGGCAATCTGTTGAACCCTGATTTAGCTGCTAAATTAGGTCAACTCGGTAAAAAAGACGGCGAAGGTTCAGATAACTAAACCTGAGCTTAGTCAAAATGCTCTCACAAAACCCTGCCTAGTTTCAAAACTAGGTAGGGTTTTTTTTTACCCGTGATTACAAGGTAGTGTCTGCGGGTGTATAAAATTAGCTATGGATACAAATCAGAGCAATTCGGGCTTTTCACTTAAAAGACTTTTTCTAGGAACTTTTTTAGGCGGAATAGGAATGGTCATTATTGCGGTGGGAATTTTGGGATACCTCACTGTAAAATCACTCACCGGACCTAGCACGGGCGGAGGAGCTCCTCATTTCTCGATAAATTCAGGCTCACTTTTTGGAAATTCTTTTAATCATGATGAATTTTTTCCAGACACTGGAGATGTTGCAATTTTGAATGTTACAGGTGTGATTTTTAAATCGCGACCCATCATTGAAAGAATCGAAGAGCTTGGAGAAAAAAAAGATCTCAAGGCCGTAGTCGTTCGAATTGATTCGCCAGGCGGAGCCGTAGGCCCCTCTCAAGAAATTCTCGAAGCCATTCAGGACTTATCAAAAAAACTCAAGGTGGTTTGCTCGTTTGGCGACATCGCAGCCAGTGGCGGTTACTACATAGCAGCCGGATGCGAAAAAATTGTTGCTAACCCCGGAACTCTCACAGGTTCCATTGGGGTTATCATGAATCTTGTAAACCTTAAGGGCCTCTACGAGTGGGCAAAAATTCAACCCCAAGTTTTGAAAGCGGGTCGCTACAAAGACATGGGCAGCGAAAATCGCCCCCTCACAGACGACGAGAAAAAACTTTTCCAAAACTTGCTCGATACCGTTCACAAACAATTTCAAAACTCGGTCAAAGAAGCCAGAAAACTGAGCGACGAACAAGTTAACGAATACTGTGACGGCAGAATTTTTACAGGCGAAGAGGCCAAAAAACTTGGCTTTGTCGACGAACTCGGTGGAGAGAAAAAAGCCATTGCAGTAGCCGCAGAGTTAGCGGGAATCACCGACGAACCCACCGTTATTCGAGAAGAAAAATTTAGAAATCTCTCATTTCCGTTTTTCGGCAGAGGCCTTCCTTGGCCCGACGAAAATTCTGACGACGCAGAATCAAAAGCCTCTGTGGAAGCTTTTGCGAGCGCACTTAAATCGAATTTGCCTTTAGGAAAATCTCTCAACCTTCGACCCGGGGTTCCCTATTTTTTACCTTCGTTTTACCTCAACGAGGAGCTCTGGAAATAAAATGAAAATCTCGCACCTTTGGGCTCCTTGGCGACTCGAATACGTTAAAAAACAAAAAGCGGGTTTTGAGTCTTGCCCTTTTTGCGACGCCCTAGAGCAAGAACCCAGCGACAAAAACCTAGTCCTTTATAAGGATTCTGATTTGTTAATTATCATGAATCGCTTTCCTTACAACCCTGGGCACCTACTCGTATTGCCTCGTGAACACATTGGTGACTTTGACAAGCTCTCCAACAAGGCTTGGCAAAAAATATCTTTAGCTACAAAGCTTTGCATCGAAAAATTAAAGTCGAATTCAAATCCGCACGGCTTTAATGTTGGCTTGAATTTGGGCTCGGCCTCGGGAGCTGGCATTCCCAGCCATCTCCATTGGCATATTTTGCCCCGATGGAGCGGCGACACAAACTTTATGCCGCTCATCGCAGAAACCAAAGCTTTACCAACGCACAACGAAACAATTTATAATCAACTCAAGCCGCTTTTTTCTCATTTTTCAAAGGAACTTTCCGATAACAAATAACGGGAGAATCTAAGGCGATATGAAAGTTTTAAAATTAGCACTTTGGGCCTTTTTCACAATATTTCTTTTGGCTGTTGTGGGGTCACTTACCGGACAAAACAGCGACCGAGTGAGTTTTGCGATTTTTAACTACACCAGCCCCGAATACCCCAAGTGGGGACTTCTTTTGGGTTCCTTTGTTTTGGGCGCCTTTGTTTCTTCGATATTTTTTGTTCTACAGCTGATCGTCCTAGAAACACGAAACATCAGACTTCGTCGCCTCAACAAAAAACTCGAAAGAGCGCTTCAAGCAAGCACCACTCCCACTTACTCCACAACCAACGGCAACGGACAAGCGGCGCCATCTCCTATGAGCCCATCGGGACCCACCGTTAGCCTTAGCTCGAGCCCCACTTTGAATCCTGCCAAGGCCTTTGAAGACGAAGATGTTTAAAAGCCTTTCGTTGAGTTTCATTTTGTTTCTTATGGGACTCTCCCCGCCCAAGGGCAGTTGGGAACACTGGATTCAATCCGTACTAAACGACGGCAAACAAGGACTCCCCGGAAGACCCGACAATCTTAGCCTTTTAGAGCCCCTGCCCCTTTGGGTTGACTGCCACTTAAGCTACTACCTGGACCAGCCCCAACTCAAAACAAAACCTAAGATCATCAAAAAACTCATTTTAAGATCTACCGAAAAGGATTGCCAAGGATCTCTCGCTGAGCGATCACTTAGGGCGCAATGAAAACCCAAGATGTTCTAGATGCTTTAAAAATTCGTACTTCCTACAGGAACCCAACTCAAAACACACAGGCCCCATCGATTTCCTTGGATGACCTTTTAGATGATTACCGAGATCTCAATAATCTTTCGGGCGCGAGCTACGATTTTTTAATGATGGCTTTTCGCTACGAGTATTTTTTTAAAATTTTTCTCAATGACTTCACAAAAGGTAAACCTGTGTCGCCTCCTGCGATGGAGGATTTTTTACTCATATCATTTGCGTCTCTACTAACGCGAACGGCGGAACCGCTAGAAAAACAATCCAATACTTTTTTGGAGATTCTTAAAAGCAAATGGGGTCTTGGCCCTTTAAAATTTGCAAATGCTTTTCTAAGGCAAGTTTCGCGCTCTATGGACAAGCTCAAAGCCACAATCGCAAACAACCCCGAATTGTTTTTACCCGTAGAACTTCAAAAGCGCTGGGCCACTTCGCCCCAACTTTGTAAACGCATGGGACGACAGATATCCGAAAGACCAAGTCCGTTTATTTCGGGTTTTGATATTAAAGGAAATTTCAAATCTTTGAAATCTTCCGAAGCTTTAACCCTTTGGCAAAACAAGTCCGATTTTTTTCAGGCTATGGATTTAGGATCACAGCTCTTTGTGAGAGAACTGTTTTCGAAAATCAAGTTTTCTGAAACTGTTAATCCTTTTGTAATCTCGGATTTTTGTTCGGCTCCTGGAGGCAAAGCTCTTTTATTAGGCAGCTTGTTTTTGGAGCAAAACAAATCCACTCCACTCCAAGTATTAGCCTATGATTCAAAATGGAATCGTCTAGAACGACTCAAACAAAATCTGAATAATTTTTGTGGTTTTTTATCTCCAGAAAATCTCTCTCGTTTTAAATTTTCGTGCCAGTTAAACGATGCTCGCGAAAACATAGATCTTCGAAACACTCATTTGGCTCTATTTGACTTGCCTTGTTCTGGATCGGGAACTCTTCATAGCCGACCCGACATTCTGGGACAGTCGCTAAACAACCAAGATCGTTCTCAGGTTTTGGGTCTTCAGGCCGCAATTTTGGAACGTCTTCAACGCTCACTCGAAACGACTCCAGAATTTAAAGGAGTCATTGCAATTAGCTTATGCAGCCTTGACCCCGAAGAAATCGCAGGCGTTGATTCTTTTGTTAAAAAAATTCTACTTCGCGGCTTCCGGCTCAACGAGTTCAACACCTTTGAATCCACGCAAGAAACCTGCGAAGGGATACGGGCATGGATTCTTTTGCCGTCTTAGATATAATCAAGGAATGAACGAAAATCTCGAGGCCCTTAAACAAAAGCTCAACCAACTGAATACCAAACTCAGCCAGCTAGCCGAAAGTGCAAACGAAGATATCGAAATTGCCACCGCCATTCAGAAATTGATTTTTCCCAACAGACTCGAAAACATTCCTGGAGTCAGATGTGTGAGCCGTTTTATAAAAGGAGCCGAAATTGGCACCGAGGGGTTTGATATTTTTCGAGCAAGAACCTCAGACAATCACTCATGGTTTATCGCAAATCAAACAGCGTCGTTTGGGCTAAGTTCGGTGCTCATGCAGACTTTGATTTATCTCACCACGCGCCTTTCTCTGGGCCAAGAAAAACAACTCCAGCCTCAGGACTTTTATCAAATACTTTCTGAAAGTTTGGGAGGGGCAAAAAAATCCGCTCATTTTAGATTGATGGTCGCAAAGTTTCACCACAACACTTTGCACTGGAGCGGACTCTCAAAAGGCTTTGCTCCATTTCTCGTTAGAAAAAAATCCAATCAACCCAATCAGTGGCAACAATGGATCTTTGAAGAATCTTTTTTAAAAGATATCGAACAAGACCCCGCAAGATTTGAACCCTGCCTGAGCACTTCAACTCTACAAGAGCAGAATCCGGCTCATTTTGATTTCACACTTCAACCGGGAACAAGAATGGCTTTTTTGAGTCCCTCATGGTCAAACAGCAAAAAGTGGACGGAACACAAAACAAAAACCGAGAAGCTATTTAAAGCCTCTCGGTTTTTAAATGAGAACATTGGAACCGAGGTCGACCTCATAGACGACCTCAATGAAATGTTAATTCAAGCTGAGTCCCACGCAAATCAACAAAACAACAAGTGCGACATCTCAGCCGTTGTTTGGGACATTGACCCAACCAAACTTCAGTTAAAAACTCTTTAGAACGCGCTCTTTTCGAAACTCTTGCTGTCGAGTTTTTTGGTGATACCCGAATGCTCGTTATCTAAGTCTGTTAGAGCATCTCGAAGCTGAGCCGACTGTTGCGGATCACTTGAAGCCGTTTCGGCATCAATTTTTAACTCGCTCACAGCCAAGCGTTTTTGAGCTTTTTTCTTAACAGCGATAACTTTGCTTTGGCTTCGGGCGCTTTGCCCCTGATCAGACAGAACCTGCTCAGACGTCTTTATCTGAGACTTAAGCTCAGAAGCCTGGCTTTGCGTAGAGGCCGATTCACTCGAGCTCTCTACAAACATAGGCATGACCTGGGATTTATCCATTTTTTGAACCAACTTTGTAAGGCCCAGGGCACCTAAAAAAGCCAATGCAGCCAAAAATCCAAATGTTAAATTCGATTTTGCCATATTTCACCTCTCACTCAGGAGCTGCATAAGGCATGCCATTTCTGGCCGTCTTAATATTTGTTTATATTCATATAGTTACAAACAATAAGCCGGGGGTTTTTGGGAAAATTGCCATTTTTCGGCATAGCCTTGTTTAAAAGATTGCACCCAAGGGGCGACATTCTGATTTAATTGACACTTCGCGTTATTTTATGATATCTCTGCCAGCGTGAAAAAAGCCCTCATCAAACCCATCCTTGGCCTAAGTTTAGTCACATTTTTAAGCCCCGCTTTTGCCATAAAACCCAATCCTAAATGTTATAAAATGCAAAAGGATTTACTGGGATATCTCGGTTTTCCCAAAGAAGTTTCTGCTATTTTACCCTTTTCTATTGATCTCGCCCTGGCTGAAAAATCTCAATCACACAAACAAGTTTGGAGCTCACAACGAGCCCACAGAGAAGCCATTATCGAAATTCTCAGAGAACGACTTGAGAACATCAATACAAAATCCAAATCGGCATATTGGACTCTTGTTGATCCTCTCTCGTACAAAAATTCTCACTGGTCAGGAAATCCCAGATCCGAAATCGAAAGTTTTTTTACAGGCCGATGGGTTGCTCTAGCGGAACAGAATTTCAGAATTAAAGATCCCCGAATTGAATCCCCCGAAGTTGTCGCAAACAAAATTCACGTGTTGGACGAAGCCACAACTCGAGGTCTTGCAGGTCGAGTTCTAAAAGTGGAATTCGTAGAAGGTCCCACTTTAAATTCTCCGTTGGAAAATATTTTGCTCACAATTCAGTTACCACAAACAGCTTCACAAAAACTCACTCACACCGTGATTTCACTGCGAGATATTTCTGAACTTCATTTTTTAACATTCAAACCCAGACAACAGGTCATGAGTTTTATGATTGATCCCGCCATTCAAATGGCCCTCAAAGAAATTGATCTTGGCACTCAGTCGTTAAAAATTTCGACATTCTCTCCTGCCACCGCCGATCAGGCCCGAAAAGAAGTTCGCGAAACCTGGCAGCATCTTATTAAAAATGCCTTCCGACCCGAGCAAGGCTGGATCAAAATTGAAGCCTCCGCAACCAAAGCGCCTCTAGGACAATTTGTAACTCAGTTTGATTGGCCCAAAAACCAAATCGAAACTCTTGTAGGCAAAGTTGTTTCGGGAATTCAGACACAATCCAAAGCCGAACAAGACATACTGGCACAATACAATGTGGAGCATTTTAAAAACATCGGAGCCCGACTCGGAGCTCAAATCGAAGGAAGAAAAGCCTTAACCCTAAAAAGAACTTTTGGCGCAGACGAATACATCCATGAAATTTTTATGGGTAAAGTTATCGCTGCTGTAGATTCTGAAGATGGTCAAAGCTTGTTGCTCTTAGACACACCCTTCGGAGAAAAACTTATTTCCGTGCCTGGCCCACAGTCTATCTGGTACCACGCAGGCCAATAAGTTTTTAATCGAATTTATTTAATCGATTGTAACGCCTTTTAAGAGATCCAGATTTTCGAGAGCTATACCTGCGCCCATTGCCACCGCAGATAATGGGTCTTCGCTCAAGAACACAGGCAATCCGGTTTCTTCTCGCAAAAGAATATCTAAATTTCTGAGTAGCGATCCGCCACCTGTCATAACGATACCTTTATCGACAATGTCGGCAGCAAGTTCTGGAGGAGTTCTCTCGAGAGTGATTTTTACAGCTTCAACAATTCCGTTAACTGTTTCGCTCAACGCTTCTCGAATCTCGTCGCTTCCTACTTCGATTGTTTTGGGAACACCTGCCAACAAATCTCGTCCTTTGACTTCCATTGTGGTTTCTTTGCCCGAGGGATAAGCGTTTCCAATGGTGATTTTAATAATTTCGGCAGTTCGCTCGCCAATTGCAAGATTGTATTTTCGGCGTATGTAGTTCAGGATGGACTCGTTCATTTTGTCGCCGCCCACTCGGACAGATTTCGAAAATACAATTCCACCTAAAGAGATAACTGCGACATCAGTTGTTCCGCCGCCAATATCGACAACCATGTTTCCGCTAGATTCGGTAATTGGCAGACCTGCGCCAATGGCTGCTGCCATAGGTTCTTCGATCAAATAGACTTCGCGAGCTGAAGCCGACAGAGCCGCTTCTTTAACCGCTCGCTTTTCTACCTCTGTGATTCCGTAGGGAATACAGATCATAATTCGAGGTCTAAACAAGGTTCGCTTTTTTTGCGCCTTGGTTATGAGTTGCCGAATCATGACTTGCGTAACTTCGAAGTCCGCAATAACGCCATCTTTAAGAGGGCGAATGGCCTGAATGTTTCCGGGCGTTTTGCCTAACATTTCTTTGGCCGCTGATCCGACTTCGATAACCTTTTTTTGGCCTCGAGAATCTCTCAATATAGCAACGACACTTGGCTCGTTGACAACTATTCCTAAACCTTTCACGAACACCAGAGTGTTTGCCGTCCCAAGATCGATGGCGATGTCGTTACTTAGCAGTCCTTTAAAACTATTCCACAATCCCATTGTTATCCCTAAGATAAGCGACAACTGAACTCCTGTGCAAGGTGAGGATTTTGAAGACTTAAAATGTTTTTGCGCACACCGTCAATTAGCCGTGCTTGTCGACTGATTTTTTAAATGTACAATTAAAAGGGTGAAGCACCAAAAAATAGCCATGATATTGGGTTTGTCTTTGGCCACTTTGGGCTTGGGGCTAGACTCTTTTGCTTCGAGCCCCACTCCCGAAACGGCCAAGCCCGTAACAGCCACGAGTCTTTTTGAAAAAAAAGAAACTGTTAAAAAAAACGAACCTACGCCCTGCGAACAACTCCCACAAAAAACAGTTCAAAATCTTTGGGAAGTTTCTGAATGCTATTACAAAAAAGGTGACTTCGAAAAAACAGCCGACATTTTGAAAGAAATCTCACGACGAGATATCGACAACTTGGAATCCTACTTTGTGAGCTCGTGGCTGTATTGGAGACTTGGAGTTTCGAGAGGTGGCGAAGATGAAAAAAGATTTTTCGCCGACGCCCTAGGAGAACTCAAACGCGCTCTTGATCTACACCCCACGCACTGGGAAATTTATACAGAACGCGGAGATTTTTATTATTTAAGAACCAACGAATTCGACAAAGCCTATGCCGATTACATGAAAGCGCGTTCCTATTACAAAGGCGATTATGCTCGAAAAGTGCCAGAAGCCACAGACGGAAAGAAAGCTGCTATTGAAGCGCGCATAGCCAGAACAGCCGAAAAACTCGACCGCAAAGGCGAAGCTGTTGAAGCCAGTTGTCGAGCCTTGTTTTACGATCCAGACGATCGAGGATCTCAAGAAAGAATCGAAAGACTTTTTGGCTCTTGCGTTCGTAAAAACGTTAAAGACCCTCGAAAAACAAATTAATTTTTATACTCTTTTTGTTTTTTCTCGACCCAAGCCCAGACTTCTCTTGGACTTAGATTATCTAAATCAAGACTCAGTAATTCTTGTTTTGCAAAATCTTGCACCTCAACCACAGTGGGTGCTTCGAACAAAGACAACGACTCGACCTGTGAGTTTTTATTACGCTTGAGGTAATCTTTAAGCAAAGACTGCGCTCTTTGGATGACAGCATTTGGGAGCCCGGCCAATTTTGCAACAAATAGACCATAGCTTGATTCGGCAGGCTTAAACTGAAGTTGTCGTAAAAATATCAAATCCCCCTGTAGCTCTTGAATCGCCATCGAAGCATTTTGAAGTTTAGAAAGCGACTCAGCCTTACTTGATAGCTCGTGATAATGAGTGGCAAAAAGTGTGAGCGATTGGTTTGAGTCATGCAAGTGATCGCAAACGGCCGAAGCCAATGCGAGACCGTCTTCAGTCGAGGTGCCTCGCCCAAGTTCGTCTATTAAAACAAAACTATTCTTGTCGGCTTTTTTGAGAATTTTCGAGGTCTCACTCATTTCCACCATGAATGTACTTTCCCCATCTAAAATTCGATCATGGGCTCCCATTCTGGAATAAAACGCTGTCGCTGGCGAAAGCTGCATTTTTCGAGCGGGAACTTTGAAACCCGACTGAGCCAACAACAATTGCAAACCCACCAGACGCATGAGTGTAGATTTTCCGGCCATATTGGGGCCCGTCAAAAGTAAAAGTCGTTTATCGTGGGAGCCACCCAGCGCCATCGACTGCGATACAAATGTTTTTTGAGGCCCCAGAATTTTTTCGACCAAGGGGTGACGCCCTTCTTCGATAGAAAAAACGAAATCACG
>JACCDO012328550.1_pt1 | contig 10057 bp, 10 predicted proteins | sample 7446101 | NCBI WGS metagenome assembly JACCDO01 (sample SAMN15323440, study PRJNA562643) | freshwater metagenome | isolation source: river surface water | place: USA:Blue River Watershed | collected 2017-08-16
AAATGATTATATAAATAGAATTAATCAATATAATTTTACTTAAAAGGTTATAAAGATTTCTATTTTTTATATAATATATACTATTTATGTTCCTAATTTATGCAATATATTACGGAGCACTATTTTACGCAGCCAAAAAACTAGCCGAATCATCAAATAGAATTGAAGAAAATAATTCTGATTCTGATATTGATATAAGTTCTGATATTGATACAGATACTGATACAGATACTGATACTGATATTAATTATTTATTAGATGTAGAAATAGATAAGGAAAATATTCTTTATCAATCATTCATGGATGAAGTTAATAAAAATAATTTGGATATTAATAAAAAAATATTAGTTTGCTGCACTGGAGATTATCAATCAATGGCATTATTAACAATTGCAAAAAATATTTTTAATAGAGAATTAATACATGTATTAACAATTAATCATGAAAATAGTATGATTAATTTTATAGAAAATATTTGTATTACAAATAATATGACTTTTCATCCAATTGATAATCATCAATTACGTTCTGAAACAATAAAAGAAATATGTGAAAAGTATAATATTGATTATGTGTTTGAAGGTCATACATTAATTAATTATAGTAATAATATATTAAAAAATATATTAACTAATAGTATAAATGAAGATGATACTAAAATAACTACATTTAGACCATTTTTATTAATAGATAATATTACTTTATTGAAATTCTTCTCAATGTATGATATTCCAATTGATAAAAAATTAACTCATTTGAATTATTCTAAAGAAGAGACAGATAATTTATTTGATGGTATGGAACAATATTTATCTACCATGTATCCAAATTGGAGATTAAATATTATTAAAAATTATAAAAATAATAATGAATTAATTAACACATCTGAATTAGTAAATAATTGTGTGAGGGGTAAATATGGATATTTAGTTAAATCATCATCTGATGTTTTTAATAAAATATCTTTTATAATGTTTAAACAATTAGTTGATAACTTATCAGATGAATATAGTTTTGAGAAAGTATCAGTTGAAGATTTAGATAAATATTATATGGATGATGAAGATGACATATATTTTGTATCAGATACATTTTTAAATAAAATTGATATATTTGAAAGATATTTACAATCTATAGATTTAGGGGATTTAATAGAATATATTTTAGATGAAACTGCTTCTGAAAATTCTTTTGAAAATTTTGAATTAAATACTGATAATAAATTAAATGTCTCAGAACCTTCAGATGTATCTGATAATAGTTTATGTTCAAATGATGAATTATCAGAAAATGAAAATTTAGATATATTCAAAGATAATAAAGAATATTTATTAAGAGTAGATTTAAATAATGATAAACCTGAAATTAAAATTGTTGAAAAACTATCAGAAAATTTCCGTAATGAATATTTAGATGGTATAATTTATATTAATATTTCAAATAATGATTTTTATGTTTATGATGTAAATTTTAAAGAAGAATAATTTTTTATTTAGAGGGATATTATAATAATTATAATAATTATTATAATGTTAAAATCAATTAGTATTGGAGTTGGTTTTTTTATAGGTATAGATTATCTACTGAAAAAATTTAATATTGAAGGGAGATATTATTTTAATCATGCTGTATGTAATAGTATGGTTGTATATAATACTTATAATAGTATGTTAGCTAGTTATAATATTATGAGTATTATAACACCAGAACAATTAGAATCATTAGATATTGCAAGAATTACTGTTTGTAGTCTTCATTTGTATCATATTATATGGTATTTTAGAAGTTTAAGGAAAGATGATTGGTTACACCATTTATTAATGATTGGTTTATCACTACCATTAACATATTATATTCCACAGGGAAATATAATAGCACATGGATTATTTTTTACAACTGGATTACCAGGCTTAATTGATTATTTTTTATTATTCTTAAATAGAAATAATATAATTCGTAGATATATTGAAAAGAGAGTAAATTTATTTCTAAATTTATGGATAAGAGCTCCTGGTTGCATAATCAGTGCATGTATTGGTGGTATGAATTTAATTACAAATTATAATCAGTTTTCTAATTACCATTCATATGCATGTATGATAATAATGGGTTCTATGTATTGGAACGGTATCTATTTTATGGAACAGGTTGTCACAGACTATGCTAAATTTAATAGATTATTAGTTTGAGTTTATAGAAAAATTGATGCGTAGTTATGAAAAATCTGTGATATTTCTAACCTTCGGTTTTAACAACGGATTAACTTTATGATATAGATGACTTTAAAGTCATCTATATCATAAAAATTGAAATAAATATATATTATTATCCCATTTAATATAATTTTCATGGCGTCTATTAGCACCATCGATAATAATAATGATAAGATTGAGAAGCTGTGGGTAATGGGAGGTGCTAGTGTTATGAAGGACCGGAACACACGCGAGATTGTTGGTTATTTGTGCTATTGCGAGGAATGCAAGAAAAAGAGCGTTAGTGGAGATGGCGGTATTGCTTTTTACACCGCTGAAGACCTATTGGCTCATCGTAAGATGAATGCATTTGAGTGTCCTTGTGGCTGTGGTTTCCATATCTGCGAGGAATTTGGCTCGATTATCCGCCATCTTGACGCCTATCATAAGGAGGTATTGGCAAAGCTGGAAAAGGAAGGTCTTGACCTGACTACCAAAAAACGTGTATGGATTTATCATGACTATGCCAATAATACCTACACGCTCACCGAGCCGATGCCTATTGCAGCTTCGCCTCTGGAGAATGCAGGTGCTATTCTAGCAATGACACCACCAAAGCGCGTGGCTGTTCCTCCTTCACCTGTTCCGTCTTCTGTGTCTAACTCACCTGTGCCATTTGATAAGACCACTAGCCGCAAGACAAACGGTAAGAAAAAGTTTATTCCACTGGACAAGCATAATGAGAATAAGGTATCATCCTATGTTGGACCTGCAAAGACTTGGGTCAAGCCTGAAAGCATTCGAGCTAATGTTTCCTTGTCTCAGGTTATGGCAGAACAAGCTAGTGCTAGTTCGACGAATGTGACCGCGAATACAGAGAGCGTGAAGCCTGTTCATTACGCTCAGCAAGACATGCGGAAGGAAAAGCAGTGCCAATACGGCAAGGGATGTGTCAAGCGTGACCGTCCATTCGCCTGCGCACTCAATCACGATGGAAATGGAGATATTATCAAGTGTGGGACAGAGCTGACTGACGATATTCTTTGTCCATTTGAGCGTCCTCCATTCCAGCGTTGCGGTGATGGTCGTTGCACCAAGGTTCATCTTGAGAACCGTGCTGAGTTTATCGAGCAGAAGAAGAAACAGTTTTTCAGCTCAGAACAAAAAGACAAGAATGAAAAAATGTCATACAGCTCAGTTACTAGTGCGCTCAAGAATGTGGGAAACAATACTGCTACTGCAGTGATTACTACATCATCTGAAGGCACTACTATTATGATGTCACGTGAAGATGCAATGGCTGTTGCTGCTGCTCTCCAAGAACTGGAACAGGAAGAAGCAGTTGAAATGGATGGACCTCGAACTGTATTCCCTGCTGATACATCATCTAGCAGTTCATCAGATGAAGAAGATGAGGAAGAGGAAGACCTAACTGACATTGCTACTTTTGCAGCTCGTTTCAATCGTCTGACAGTTTCTAACTAATTAATATGTGTTTTGGTATTCAACTATAAAATTGTTTTAAATAAATAAAATTTATTAAATATAATGATTAATTATATAGAAAATTTTAATTGTGATAACATTTTTAAATTTATGTATGAAGATTATTATAAAATCCCAGCAATATCATCTGTATTTTATCTTTTATTAATTTTTAATATATTGCCAAATATTAATTTACAATTTAATTTAAAACATGGTTTTGCAATGTGGAATTTATTTTTATCTATATTTAGTTTAATTGGTTTTATTCCATGCATTTATTATGTTATATCTACCATGTATAATGAAGGAATTCATTATATATTATGTAATGATTATACTACAATTGGTGATATAAATAGAGTTGTATTTTATAATAATATTAATGAATATATAATAATTGGAGATACATGTGTTGGTTTTACTGGTTTCATGGTTATATTATTTATTTGGAGTAAAATATTTGAATTTATAGACACATTTTTCCTTGCATTAATGAAGAAACCTATCATATTTTTGCATTGGTATCATCATATATATACGTTAATATTTTGTTGGTATTCATATATTAATACTACACCTGTTGGTATTTTATTCATAACAATGAACTATTTTGTCCATATGGTAATGTATTTCTATTTTTTTGCATCTCAATATACTAAAAAATTAAATTTTATGAGAAAACCTATTACTACAATTCAAATATTACAGATGATATTTGGTATAATATTCATTGGAATGATATATTATTATGATAAATATTCAGATTTATCATGTTCTACAACATATAAGGACAATTATTTTTTTGAATTTTGTGGTATTATGTATGGTTCGTATTGTCTATTATTTATGAAATTATACTATGAAAATTATATTAAAAAACAGATTAAACATAAAGAATAATCATAGTGCACAAAAATCACTATACACAATTAACTTTCTAATATATAAGACAAAGTCTTATATATTAGAAAAATTGAAATAATATTATATTAAGAGTTCATTTATTAAAATCCAGTATGGCTAATAATGTCATGACCGGTAATAATATTGTTAAGGGTAAGGGTAAGGGTAAGGGTAATACTCAATCTGATATTAATTCGTTCTATTCTAATAAGCCTTCTCAGGCGGCTCAGTCTGCTCAGGCGGCTCAGGCTGCTCAGCCTGCTCAGCCTGCTCAGCCTGCTCAGCCTGCTCCAGATGCTATCGCAGCTGATAAGCCGACACAGACCATTCGGCATCCTGATGGGCCTTCCACTGAAACTGAAACAAAGTGGAAGCGTGTTGCTAATCCGGAAGCTACGCCAGATGCAACTACGCACGAAGAGCCTCATGCTGCAGAGAACGCATCGCCAAACACGCCAGTTGATATTGTTCCTCAGGCTCCTGAGAAGGCTGCTATCTCAGATGAAGCTCGGGCTGCGATTGTGGCTGAAGGCCCTCCGCCTGTATGCCGGCTCAACGAGGATGAACCCAAGCAATCGGTGCCTATTGAGCAAGCAAATCTTTTTGATGCAATGCGCGATGTGATTGCAAACCAGCAAAAGATGCTTGAGATGATGCAGCAACAGCTCAAGCAACATGCTGTTGCGACTATGCCTATTCCATTTGGGTATCATATTCCTGTCACGATGCCTGGTTGGGTCTCTCCGATGGTTCAAGTTGCTGCTGGTGCAGCAGCTCCTGTAGCCGCAGCTGCTTCTGCTTCTGCTTCTGCTAATGAGGCGCCTACTGAACAGAAGGCGCCCAAGCAGACAGGACAATCAGTGAAGCATAAGCCCAAGGAAGATGAAGCTAATGCTGAATATGCTCCATTTGACCTGAAGCTCAACACAGACTGTCCAGCTGGTTTCAAGTGTCCCAACAGCAAGAAGCCTATGGCTTGTCCGAAGAACCACAACTTTCTTGGTCCAGTTATCAAGAAGGGCACCAAGTTGCCCAAGTTTTTCTGTAAGTGGGAGCGTCCATGGGTTCCTGGCCCGAACGGCAAGTCGACCCGCTGCCGCAATCCGGAGTGCTATAACTCTCACCTGGAAGGACGCGATGAATTCCTTAGCAAGGTCGAGAAAAAGGCAGCCGCATCGCCGCAAGCTCAGTAAATGTTTTCTGATAGCGCGTGTTTGATTTTCTATAAAAATTTCTTTATTATAAATAAAAATTAAATAATTCTATTAACACTTTCAATTGCACCTTCAACCCATCCTTGTTTATATGATATAATTTCACCAACAACATATACATTCTTAGCAGGTTTAGATAATGTTTTTATTGTTTTATGTAAATCTTTATTTGGTTTATAATAATGAACACCTTCATCCCAAAAAGCAATAACTATATCATTAATAGTTCCTTTAACATTTAATTCTTCTAAATATTTAGAAACAATTTTAATTTGTTTTTCTTTACCAAGTCTTTTTACTTTATTCCAATACAAAGCATTAGAACTATCACTATATGATGCCATTAAAACATGATCATTTATTTTAATTACCTTCTGTAATTTATTATCAACTATTGTATAGTGAGATAAATTATCAGTATATCCATTTTTATAATAACAATATATTCTAATAAAAGGAACTGTTCCTATATATTTATTATAATCAATTACATTATTATTAATAATATTTTTTGATAATTTTATCAAAGGTTTTAATGATGTTGCAAATATGATTTTTTTAGTTTGATAAATATTATCTTTGACTATAACATTAAATATATTATTATCTTTTTCTACTTTTAAAACTTCAACATTATTATAGCAATTTTTTTTTACTAATTTATTTATTAAATCAATCCATTTAATAACTAATACATTATATGGTTCATGTGTCATATCACTTATATCATAATGTTTAATAAAATATTCAACATCTGATTTTAAAAAATCATGATATTCACAATTTAATATAAATTCCTTAGCGAAAGTAGACCCAAAATATTTAATTAAAAACTCCTTCATATTATAACCCTTACTTTTTATATTTTTTTTATTTTCCTCAAAAGTATTCTTAATTTCACATATAGAGTCACCCATATCAAATATATTAAAATTTGTCTCTGTAGTTGATTTGAATGAATTAATTTTAATATTTAATTCTTTTAATAATTTTAATAAATGTTTATTATGGTCTGCCATAATACCCGCTCCTAATTTAATTAATGTTCCATGGAAATCCATCTCAAATGCTCTACCGCCAAAATGTTCATTTCTTTCTAATAATATCCCATTCTTTCCTTTGGTTGATAATAAATAATTTGCATATAAACCAGCAATTCCACCACCAATTATAATATAATCATACATTGTATTAATATATTATATATTAAAAATATTGAAAAAAAAAATCATATATAGGTTAATTTAGATACTATTATGGATAAGTTTTTCTTTGAAGATATAAATCATGTATGGATGAAACAAATTAAAAGAACTCCAATAAATCCAGATGAAGTTGCAGATGTTAATACTATATCAATGATATTAATTAATGAATTTAGTAGTAATATACATAATGTAACAAATAGAATTATTTATAAAGAACTAACAAAACGCCCAAAAGCTAGTTTACATCAACAATTATTAATCAAACGCCAGATAATTAACAATGTATCTGAAAATATAATTAGTATAACAATAAATATGGCTAAAGAAAAGTTAGATATTATTAAAACTGAGGCTGAAACACCTATCGTAGAACAAATTCTAGAACCAGTTCTTATGTCATGTGATAATTTTGATATTATTATGAATAGTAATAATAGTTTTACTAGTTTTTTAGATGATGAATATAGTATGCAAGTTGATTATCCAAATAATACAAATGAAGAAGAACAAGTTAATATTATATAGTTTTTTTATATTTTAAATTTCCAAATCATATTCCAATATTGGGTTTTACCTTTATTTATATCATCAGTTGAAATTTCTTGAGGATATTCTATAGTAAAAAATTTAGATGGATTAGATAAAGATATTCCTTCAAATGTTGATTTTGTTGGATACATTCTACTTATATAATATTTATTATTGTCTTCATTTTGATAAATATATAAAGGAATTGGATAAGTATCTTCCATTATATTACGTGCAACTGTTATAAATTTATACATTATAATAATATATAAAATAATTAATTAATTCTATTTATATTAAATTTTTTTAATTTAGGAAATTGTATTAATTTACCGGTACTAAGAATATATCTAAAATGATAAATATTATATATTATTGTTAAATATTTTTCTTCCATATATATAACCAAAGGTTAATAATATAATTGGGTAATATGCAATTATATTATTAAAAAATATTTTATATATTTTAAAATAAATATATAAAATATTTTGTAATATATATTAATAATGGAAAGTTCTTATAAACATTCTCATAAAAAACATTCTAATGTTTCATTTAAACACGATAAAAAATCTTCTTCAGATAGTTCATCTAGTGATTCTGAATCTGATAATTATAAAAAACATAAAAATGATAAATATAAATGTCACAATTGTAAAGTGACTATTATTAATGTTAAAGGTGATAAAGGGGATAAAGGGGATAAAGGAGAAAAAGGGGATAAAGGCTGTCAAGGAGAAAAAGGAATACAAGGAGAACAAGGAATACAAGGAGAAGAAGGAATACAAGGAGAACAAGGAGAACAAGGAGAAAAAGGAGAACAAGGAATACAAGGAGAAAAAGGAATACAAGGAGAAGAAGGAATACAAGGAGAAGAAGGAATACAAGGAGAACAAGGGATACAAGGAATACAAGGAGAACAAGGGATACAAGGAGAAAAAGGAGAACAAGGGATACAAGGAGAACAAGGAATACAAGGAGAAGAAGGAGAACAAGGAATACAAGGAGAAAAAGGAGAACAAGGGATACAAGGAGAAAAAGGAGAACAAGGAATAATGGGACCTCAGGGTCCAATCAGTGATATTTTAACATTTGCAACTAGTGAATCTGTAAGTAATGGAGATTTTATTGGTTTAGGAAATTCATCAAATAGTTATTTAAGAAATACTTTAATAATTCCTTATAATTGTACAGCCACTGAATTATCGTTCAGTATAAGAGAAATAGCATCTAATATTTCTTATAATGCAATATTATGTGTTAATAATGTTGAAACTTCTTTTATTGCAACTATATTAGATGGTTCAGTGTCATATAATGTATCACAAAGTGGAACCTTTAATTTAAATAAATTAGATTTAATAAGTATTAAAATAACTTATGAAAATGGAGGTGCTTTAAGTAATGGAGCATGTATATCTTTAGTTATTAAATCAAATTAATAAAGAGAATTAATACCAACCAATATTATAAAAATTTCAAAAAAAATATATAATATTTTTAAAATATATAATATTATATATAATGGATCGTTGCCATAAAAAACAATCGCACAAAAAAAATAAGTATGAAACATATTCTTCAAGTTCAGATTCTGATAATAAACATAAAAGAAAATCATCAAAACATCAATATTCATCATCAAGTGATTCAGAAACTGAGACTGAATCAGATAAAAAACATAAATCTAAATGCTCTAATAATGATGATTGCAAATGTAATAAATGTAAAGTAAAATTATTTTATGTCAAGGGTGACAAGGGAGATAAAGGCGATAAAGGAGATACAGGAGAAAGAGGAGAAAAAGGTGACAGAGGATGTAAGGGAGATACTGGAGCTAAAGGTGATATGGGTAATAAAGGTGATAGAGGAGAAAAAGGTGATAGAGGAGACCAAGGAGATAAAGGAGAAAAAGGTGATAGAGGAGAAATAGGTTTAATTGGAGATCAAGGAGATAAAGGTGATAAAGGAGACAAAGGTGATAAAGGAGATAAAGGTGATTGTGGTGATAAGGGTGATAAAGGTGACCAAGGAATAAAAGGAGAAAGAGGTGAAAAAGGTGATAAGGGAGACAAAGGCGATAAAGGTAGTAAGGGAGATAAAGGTGATAAAGGTGAAAGAGGTGAGAAAGGGGATAAAGGAGAAAAAGGAGATAAAGGAGATGCAGGTTCAAAAGGGGATAAAGGTGAAACTGGAACAACTGGACCAAAAGGATTACCAGGAGATTGTGGACCAAAAGGAGATAAAGGTGATAAAGGAGAAAAGGGTTGTAAGGGAGATAAAGGAGATTGTGGGCCACCTGGAGATAAAGGAGATAAAGGATGTAAAGGAGATATGGGACCAAAAGGAGATAAAGGAGATAAGGGAGATAAGGGGTGTAAAGGCGATACTGGTCATATGGGGCCAGCAGGTCCAAAAGGTGATGTTGGTCCTATAGGTCCAACAGGTCCATCAGGTCCTGTTGGTCTTGTTGGTTCTGAAGGACCAATGGGACCACAAGGAGAACAGGGAGAACAAGGTG
>JACCDO011148418.1_pt1 | contig 10055 bp, 2 predicted proteins | sample 7446101 | NCBI WGS metagenome assembly JACCDO01 (sample SAMN15323440, study PRJNA562643) | freshwater metagenome | isolation source: river surface water | place: USA:Blue River Watershed | collected 2017-08-16
ATAAGCAGCTTTGCGCTTTTCATCCTGTCCACGGAATGTGGGGGGAGGCTCTTCAATGCAGGTCAGAGGATCGAACTTATCAATCATCGACTCTACCAGGTTGTTTTGTTTGATACGCTCAATCTCTTTATAGCGCATGTCTACTTCGAATCCACGCAACTCCTCTTCGGTCCACTGCAATCCTTGTCTAAAAATACCAGCTTGTTTGATGAACTTCGCATGTCTGCGGTCGAAGTCGTAGACCGCTCGTAAGTCGTTGAAGTCATAAAAGAACGCTTCCTGCTCCTCCATCACACGGCGCTCCTTCTCCATACGCAAACGTTCTTCCTCTACGAGGGCAAGCTCGGCACTATTCTTGAACTTAAAAGCTGCTTCGTCATAGCGATGGCGCTTGATTGCCTCCCAGAGCTCCTCAGGCGTCCCTGTGCCATAGCCGAGCGTCTGGTTCGCCTCTTCATCGATATTACTTAGTTCTTTGCCGCAGTCTTTGCAACGAATACCTTTACCATATTTATCCCCCCAGCACTTTGTGCGCTGGTGAGTACAAGACTGAGATTTTGGCAAAGCAAGCGCCCATTTCTCTGGTGCAAAGGCTAGTTTTTTCATCAACTTCTCTTTCTCCTGTCGCTGGTACTCCTTGACCTGAGAAGTCAGTGAGTATCTTTCCGTTGACGCTAGATCAATAACTCCTTTCTCTAGCGCTATAAACTCAAGACGTCTCTGGTTAATACGCTCTTCTACTGCTTTCTCTTTCGCAGCTAATTCGTCCATGACGCTAATGCGCTTATTCTCCACCCACTTGGCCAGCCATCGCACACGAGACTCACGGGAGGCTTGAATGCCTGGCTTGACCGTCATGTCCAAAGGAATGATCCCGCACTTCATGTCCAGTAATACGGATGCAACCCCTTGCTTAATTTCGCGTTGCCCTTGCCAACTGTCTGCTTTTGCAACAGCCATTTTGTCGATATTTAATTCAAGTTTCTTTAAAGTCTTAGCAGTGTGCTTATGTAACGCTTCCTCTTCTTCTCGCCGGAAGGTCTCGTAAGATGTGCGGAACTCCAAAATCTTTGTTTCTACAGCTGTTTTGAGATCTGCCAGACGCTTTTCATACTGCCGCTGTCGCCTCCATTTGAGCAAAGCGCCTTCATCTAACTCTTGAATAGCGCTTTCGAACCAACGGACGCGACTCAGGTCGACCTCAAACGGTGTTCCCAAGAGTTCGAATCCTGCATTATGTTCGTGAACAACGTGAGTGCATTTTGCCGTAAGCCCATTATCCATCCATCGCACTACACAATCCTTGATTAAAACATGTCTCCAGATATTCTGAACAGGATCATAGATCTCTATACGCTTCTTAATTAACGCTTTTCCTGCAGTAAGAATATGCGATTGCTTCGTGCGTTTACGTGACATGAAATCATCACGCGAGTGCTCAAGGGCTTGATCCGCTTTGGATTGGATCTTTCCAATCTTGCTTTGTACTTTAGCACGCTTGTCTAGAGTTTGCATTAATTGGGCATTCCCACTGCGCTGCTCCAACAAAATCTCCGCTTTCAAAATGCGCAAAAAGTATTCTTTTGTATATCGCTGCGGTACACGAGAAACAATATCTGAGTCCCAAAACTGTGCATCACTCTCTTCAATGGCGATAAGCTCTTCTAAAAGCTTTGTTTCGCGAAACTTGCCTTGTTGCTGATTCAGTCTGTACAGTTTGATATACGATGACAAGATGCGTTGCGGCCCTTTGCCTGAGGAGTCTTCGCTAACCTCGACGCCTTTAATCTCATATTCTTCATACAAGCCTACTGATACTGCCATATGCTTCTTCACATCGGTTGTTGAAGACATGAATTCAAAGCGATAGGCTAAGAAGTCACCGCGGAAAATGAAATTCACATCATATAACACTGAACCCGTCATTGGATTGACTCTATTTTGACAGACGAGACATTTAGTTAACGTGCCAAGACTTGCGCCTAACGAAATGGTTACCTTATCCGACTCGTCGGCATGGTCAAACTCTGGACCCTTGCCCTGTCGACTTATGGTGGCCAAGACGGACCACATTCCATTTTTCGGAAGTTCAAGAATGCCAACGCAGAAACCAGAATGAGCTTGTCCAAGAGTGACACCATTCATCCATAATTTCTCCGTCTCTGCATTCATTTTTTCTGGATCGATCTCAAACACAATACCACCCATTGTGCTCATACTTTTGTAGTGGGTGATATTGCGCGATAAATGCTCATCTCGATGCACATACCACGGGAGTAAACCTGATAACTTAGTTGACATAGGTTTTAATGGAATTTTGCGATATAAGAACAAGTCTAACGCCTCAATGATATTACGCTTCATGGCTTTTACATGCTGTGCATGCATCTTCTCGGAGATCTCAGCCAAGCGATTCACGACGTGGTTGGCTTCAATCTTGGTCTCGTTGCCTGACTGCTTAGCCACCCACAATTGCTGGTCCAATTCATTTCTTTCCTTATGTGTCTTAATAGCAAATTGCACCATCTTCTCAGTTTCTACCAATTTCGATTGCTGTAAGACAGCATTCATTAGCTCCTTGGGTTTGGCCATGAGGGGATTAATGCCTGGCACTTTCGCGATGCTGCGGCCAATTACCATAGGCAATTTTCCCAAGCCTTGGTTGACATCATTAAGTTCTTGCTGTGCAATTTTATTCTTTTCTTTCAGCGCAGCGAGCTCTTTGGACACCCCCAACAGCTGCGACTCAGTCGTCCGTTTCTCATTCTCCGCCACATCAATGCAATGTTGAATCTCTTGTATCTTTCTTCCCAAATCCATGATACGCTGCTTTCGGATATGAGTAGGGTCTATTTCATGGTTATGTGGCGCCCGGCGTGGTGGCCCAATCTGATCAAGTTCAACCACTTTCATTTCCTGTCTGACTTGAAATTCATCTTTTTCTGCCAAATCGCGCATTTGCACGAGTCTTTCTAAGGCAGAAGTGAGCTCTTTGCTGCTTCCAGACAGACTATCATACAATGCCTGCTTTCTCATCTCTTCATTCTTCGAGTCCATCAGCTTATTTGTGTCGTCTTCATATTCTGTGTTGGGTTCAGCGTGAAATACATGCACATCGTGGTCGTCAAGGCCGTGTTTGTGACCTGCATCTTCAAACATACCGTGATACTCCCCATCCCCCCTTGGAACCCCAAATATACCTAGCTCTCCGCCAGGAAGTCCGATGGGAGCAGACACAGATGGGGCCATTACTTGCATTTGAACACGAGAATAGTCACGTTCAGCCCACTCGTCATACATCTTATCCATTTGTTTCCGATAGACTTTTGTCTTTTCTAAAAGCACCCGCTTGTTGGTTTCGACGGCCTCTTCGTGACTTTCTTTGGCTACTTGTGCCCAATGATTCAAATTGAAGTTGCGTCGTTCCAAGAGGTTTCGCTCCTCGAGTTCTTTCATTTCACGCACCTTTTTATCGATGACTGCTTGAACCTCTGAGAGTTGTAAATTACGTCTGGCAACATAATCCTCTGCTTGTTTCTTGACCTCTGCTGCTTTGAAAGCAGCCTTTTCAGCAACAGCTCCGCTTTGCACTACACCGCGTTGTTGAATTTTGAGCTTCATCTTCTTCGCATCTTTTTTGGCCTTTTTGGTAGCTTTTTTGACCTCTATAAGCTTTATTTCAATATCTTCTTTAGCGCTCTTGGAACCTGCAACTTGTTTTACAATTCTTTCAGTGTGAATCTTTTTTGACATCATACGTCGAATGAATCCTGGTGTGAAACTATCTATAATTTGTTTCCCAACATTCTTCATTTCCTTTCGAATCTCCGCAGAGGCTTCTTTAGCCAATCGTTGCATTTTTTCCATATCAATGTCATTTTCTTTATATGCATCTAATTCCGCTTGCATATCTGCATAGGATCTGCCACCCAATGCGTTGTCACCGGGAGAGGCAAGCCCTGCCTCTTCCTTCATTTCTGAACTCTCCCCAACGGTCGACATTATAATATGCTTTGCAGAATGAAGTCCTAATAGAAGACCCTACCTGACAATTTTGCAAAAGCCGTAGACTTAGTATTAATGATTACCAAGGTGGGGTAAATTCTAATCAGTATGAAGCTAAACGCTTGCCTCAAGTACTCTGAGCAAGAAGAGTTATCAAATTACTTCATTAAAAAAAAAAAACAATTTTCAGTTTTTCCAGAGCTTTATCCTAAGAGCTGCGTTCATTTGCCCCACTGATATTCACAGCTTGAGGACGACGTTCCTCTCTTACTATATTTGGTCAAACAAGCAGTCGCAAAAAGGTGTGGGCCTTGTGGGCTTTTTTGGGACACCGGAATGGGACTTCGATCGCAGACCTCCAGTGAAAACTCATACGCAGTTTTTCCAGGTGAGTGGTGTGGTTGTGTATACTATCATGCACGCACAAGTTGATATTAGCTATTTATATCAAAGATCAAACAGTGCTTATGCGATTGAATTAATTTTGGTCGAAATAATGTATATCGCGTGTTCTGCTGAGTGCTCCTGGGTTTTGTCGCTGATAAGGTGCATACTGTTTCCTTCAAGGATTAAAACTCAATGCAAGGTAGCCAAACGGATCAGGCAACTAGAACGCGCGTACTATTTTATTTCATTAGTCTAGTTCAAAGAGTGTATTGTTTGCAACACCGGCAATATCGCCTCGGGTCATGATTTTTTATCTTAATTGCATGAAGCTAACTTTATCTTTCTTTAATCTTCACGCTACGATAGGTATCACTTTAAAGTAAAATGGGACAGAACACGAAAAAGGCAGGTATTGTGGGTAAATACGGAACCAGATACGGTGGTACCCTAAGAAAGGTCATCAAGAAGATGGAGGTGACCCAGCATGCTACATACAACTGCTCTTTCTGTGGAAAGAACTCTGTCAAGCGCCAGGCAACTGGTGTCTGGAAATGCAGCCGATGCAAGAAGACCATGGCTGGTGGATCTTATGTGTTGTCAACTGCTGCCGCTGTCACTGTCCGCACTGCCGTCAGCCGCATTCAGAAGGCCACCGCACTCGCGCGCGGTGATTAAGCTGTGTGAAGGAGCATAGTTGATGTAGATATTTGAACAAAATCTTCTTGACAATTCTACGATATACATTATTCTACTACCCAATACATCCAAAATATAAAATCTACAATATTTTCTTTTCTTTAAATGCATCGTAGGACAAATGAAACATGCACATCGCTAACACAGTTAATCCAGCCAGGAAAAGAAAAACTTTATTTTCAAGAGAAGATAGTCCAATTCCTGTAGAGTACACAGACATCGTTGCCGTGATACCTAGATCTGCCACGACTCTGCCGAGGGTACCGACTTCTGTAGCTAAGAATCCTGCATTGAGAAACATGTTCCGAGACGATTCTGCAGAGGTTACTCTGGCCAACAAGCTCATCATAATCCCTTCTTGGGCATTCAATGCAGAGAACAGCAAAATACAACCACTCATATATTGAAAAGCACTATATTCCACAAGTCCAAAATTCAGAACAATGATAAAAGCGATCATTTCTAACACAAAGAGGGTCAACATAGCCTGTCTGTCTTCAGCATCTTTAAAGTAAGAGAGGAGAATATTAGCGGGTAAGACAAGGGCACCCATGGCAGCCATAAAGGCTCCAGATTTATTTGCCTCCCATTGGAACAGGCGATTGGTGAGATCTGGAATGGAACATACGACGGCTTCTTGACCTATTTTATTTACAGCATACAGCAGTAGCACGACAGTGACCTCGAAGTTGACATGCTGCCAGAGCCATCCGCAGTCGCAGCATGCGACCAGCAGCGGGCGATTCACGATAGGCTCTGTGAGCAAATCAGGTTTCATGGATAGTTCCCTCATTCGCGTCAAAACATTCAGACTGTTATTCCGTTGGGTTAGGGTTACCGCACGACCCAACTGATGTTGCCCACTATCACGCTTTTGATACAAAGGTTTATCATGACCGTGGTCAAATGTAGGAGCTCCATAGATGAGACTTGAGTCGCTGCTAATGGAGCGTCGTCGGCCCCGGTGACCGCCATTGGTGCTGGCATCTTCGTCGTTCGGCATCGGCACTTCACCCAGCTCAACGCATTGTAGCCCCTCGGCAAGGTCCTCCCCTGGTATATCAGCATAGGAAGCACTGCGGCCACATCGTTCGTTCCAACAACACAGACATGTGCAAAGTGATTTGAGCCCCTCCAGACATGCTTCGAGCAAGCTGGGACTCGGTTCACTTTTGGGGTATTTGTCATGTGCAGGCTCTTCAAACAGGAACAAAACACCTAAGAAAGCAGGCAGCCATAGCACGAACATGATCCAGCCAGGGGCAGTGGCGCTGGTGAAGCGCACGACAGTCGCTCCGGACCAGCGAACTTGTAGGTCAACCAACGGATCAATCAAACTGCTGACCAGAGGGCCAAAAGCCAAACCCAATGCGCCAGCTGTGACAAAATGTGTACTAGCCAGAGTAACATGCTTGGGAGACACGTGATCTGCGATGTACCGGCGTGCAATTATCCGTGGAGCCCCCAGACCACATAGAAACCTTCCCCAAAAAAGCATAGATGAGGAATCGTACTGCAGCGCCATGCCATACAGCAGATTACCAGAGGTAGCCAAGGCAGCAGCTAAGAGCAATGGTGGTTTAAACGCAAAGTTAGTCCAATATGAATAGAGTACTGTACTCAGTAACGCGGCGATAGGAGACAATCCGACAATCAACGCGCCGTTGGACTTGGACTCCCCAAGGATTGCAGAGTATTGGCCTGATGTTGGTCCGACAATATACTGATTGGACATAAACAAGAACGTTACCAGAAGAGTGAGGAAAAGGTCACGCTTATTCGTTCCCCCCCCTTTCCCTGCGCTGTCGGCTGCATGCGCAGTCGATGGTAGTGCTTCATCGTCGGAGTCTTCTTGTTCCGTACGACGGCTTTCAAGCGCCATTTCAGAGTGGCTTACTAAGTAATCGCTGAATGTGCGTGCTTGGCTGCGGATCACGCGATCTTGCACGTCATCTATCCTCTTTAAAACTGGTTCAATATCGGAGAGCGTACGATACAAAGGAATCAAATTTGCCGGGGAATTGGTGTTGGATTGCGGCGGGGCGTTACCGAGCAGGCTATGTGCTTCAGAAGCATAGGCTGGCAGCTTGCATTGCAGAGCTAACTCATCTCCTACTTCAAGTCCCACCAACTGAGACACTGAAAAATGGGCAGCAAGCCGTGAGAGATACGAAGATTTGGCTTGCACCGGCAGCACTCGCTCGGACCCAGAGCGTAAGCTGAGATGCAAGCCAATGGAGGAGGCATCTCTACGAATGCTGGATTCCAGCAAAGACTTGGCCTCGGCATCAATATACTGCTGATTGACTTCACGAGTGTTGCCTTTTAAATCTTGCATGCTCGGAAAAGCACCGACAGTGGGTTCCAATAGGGAGCCGTAGCTGCCCTTCGAAGCCTCCTCGTCGATGTTCCTACGCACTTCGTCACCCCACACTTTAAGTAGCTGGAGATCTAATTGCGCATTATTTAGGTCACTGAAACCATTTCGCAATGCCCCGATGATAGCATGTAGTCCTTCTTGATGGTAAAGCTGAAGCAGCTGTGAGTGCTTGCCTTCAGAACCTAATCTAGAATCGAAATAGAAGCGACCCATCTTAATGTCAAAGTGACTATCATAGCGCTTAATAATGCGTCTCAAACCATTCACATTACTTTCCAGATATTCCAGTAGTTCTAGCAGGTCATAACTTAGATTGGTTAACATTTTTCGGCACGTTGTTAGTTGCTCTGTGGTAATTAGAGTTTCGCCATTAAGTAGCTTGTTTTGTTGTTCACGCAATTTCCATGCGCGATATGCTAGATCTCCTTGAATTCTAAGAAAAAATAAAACTACTTTTTCAATTTCTTTGTCTAATATTTCCGCAAGCGTCCTGGTCTCTCCTGTCAAGCTTTGCGTGCTGATGGCCTTTCGCATACCAAATTCTCGTTTCACTTTTTGAAGCCGCCTATTCAAGCCGTCAAAATCAAGATAAAATGGATTCCAATCTATTTGCTGCGGGTCGGAACCATTTTCTTGAGATAATTGATGTGGATCCAATTCTTCCAATGACATCCCAATAATGTTATCGAATGATTTCGATAAAGTTTGATGAACTGGGCGCATTTTCAAAAGTATGATTGAAATATTTCTTGTAGAAATTAACAACTTTTTATTTTGAAGAGAAGCGTCTCATGAGTAAAGCCTAAAACTTACAAATCCAAAGCGAGGTTCAAAGAGTTAAGACCGTTCTTCTCGATTTAAACGAAGAAATGAATGACATAAACCAAAATATGAGTAAAAAAGTATAGGTTATACCAGAATTGATTAGTCCTTCTGATTCATTGATTCTTTGATTCATTGATTCATTATCTTACCAAAAAAAGATTCTCAACATGTTTCAGTCGTTCCAAAAATACAAAACAGGAAAAAACATTAGTTGCGAACAACACACTAGCGCTTGACTAGGAGAAAAGATGCTGATCTTTTTTGTGTTTCTCGCAGTGTTATCTATAGTAGCAGATGCCGCTCCACAAACTTCTCGTGAAAGGGCTCAAAGAACTCTTGAGAAAATGTCTCTCGAGGAAAAAGTTGAATTACTCCATGGACAGGAGACCAATGCTTATATTGGCTTTGTAAAAGGGAACAAGCGATTGCGGATCAAAGATCTGCGAATGAACGACGGACCACAGGGCTTTCGTGCACCCGAGCATCCTAGTACATCAACGCAGTTCCCTAGTTTAATTAATTTAGGTGCAACTTTTGATAGAAACTTATCCCGCACATACGGAGAAGCTCTTGGTAAAGAATTTCACGACAAAGGTGCGAATGTTGCGCTTGGCCCTGGAATGAATCTGGCTCGCGTTCCTCTCAATGGTCGCGTTTTTGAATATGTGTCAGGAGGGGATGGCTATCTAGGTTCAAAACTGGTATCAGAGATAGTTCAAGGAATTCAGTCCCAGAAAGTCATTGCCAACGCGAAGCACTGGGTAAACAATAACCAAGAAACAGACAGATCAACAGTGAATGAGGTGGTCGACGAGCGTACTCGTCATGAGCTTTATTATGAACCTTTCCAAGGCGCTATCGATTCGGGCGTGGGATCTTTTATGTGCTCGTACAATAAAATCAACTCCTTCTGGTCTTGTGAGAACCCAACGACTTTGGGAGATCTGAAAAAGACACTAGGCTTCACTGGCTGGGTAATGAGTGACTGGGGAGCTACGCACAGCACCTCGATCGCCTCGGGTCTTGATCAGGAGATGCCTGGACGTCAATACTTTGGACCTACGTTAGTGTCTGCAGTACAAGCAGGGAATATTTCTGAAGCGATAGTAGACGAATCAGTGCTTCGAATTCTCACACCTATGTATGAAGTAGGCGTTATGGACGACATCAACATCGACGGTAACTTGCGAAACGACGTACGTTCCAGCGAGCACCTGAGATTTGCCCGTCAAGTTGGTGCTGAATCTCATGTACTACTACAAAATAAGCAAAATACGTTGCCATTGAGCAAAGCAGCGCCAGGAGGGCTCAAGATTGCGTTGATCGGCTCCATGGCGAGAAGTCCGATTGTAGGTGGTGGTGGCTCCGGACAGGTTTTTCCGGCGAAAGTCATTTCTCCTTACGAAGGTATCATGAATGCTCTGAATATGACCGATCAGATCGAGCCAATGCTTGTTGACTGCAACTCCACCACGACACGAGATATCGTGTATGAACAGGCCAGCTGCATTTCCTTCGGACCAACCACCAAAGACGAATGTCGTTCGAAGTGCGCAACGTTCAACGGTTGTACGCATTGGAGCTTCGATGGCGTTGACAAGCTGGGCTACTGCTTCTATGCTCCCACAGCAGAGGGCAAGAAGAGAATGCCTGGCGCCACCACCGGCGTGTGCACCAAGACGCAGCCAACCCCGCATTGGCAGTGCAATGCAGACAACACGTGCCTGATTACAACTGACGGATTGGACTTACCTGCAGCACA
>JACCDO011399844.1_pt1 | contig 10055 bp, 30 predicted proteins | sample 7446101 | NCBI WGS metagenome assembly JACCDO01 (sample SAMN15323440, study PRJNA562643) | freshwater metagenome | isolation source: river surface water | place: USA:Blue River Watershed | collected 2017-08-16
GTTAGATACGATGTGGGTCAATACTACAATTGGAGCGAAAAGCGCAACTATCTAGTCTTCCATAATAAAAATCACTATCTAATGTTTCTGTTAAAATTATGAAAGCATTCAAACTAACTGAACCGCAGTGGCTCGATGTTAGACGAGAAATTGATAGACAATATCCTCGTAGTGTTTCTATGGTTCGTTGGAAAATGAAACAGGTTCTGGGGTTCACTCCTCGCGAACACGAAGAATGGGTTGTAATTGATCACACTGGTGACCGAGAACGCAGGATGCTGAAAAAAGAAATTCACATTGACTTTTACAGCGAACAACACAGAACCATGTTCCTATTAAAGTATGGACATCTATTCCAAGAATCCAAATCTAGCTAGAATACTGGCTACCCGTGTAAGGGCTGAGTATTCTTACAGGTTAAATTTCGAATCCATAGGTTACAACAATCTTTCTAAAATGGAAGAATGGTGTGATAAAAATTGCCACGGTCTGTGGCGTAGTCATCACACTTATGCCATTTATTTCCAGTTCGAGCTTGAGAAAGATGCTACAATGTTTATGTTGCGATGGGCAACGGCAGATGGAAATAAACTGAGATGAGCGAACGTAAAGAATTTGCACATGATTCTACCGGGTATGTCCTTATGGGAGATTTCCGTGATATTGCTGTGCCTTTCTTTAAAAGACAAGAAGTTTATAAATGGTGCGGACAAAATAAAGTTATTGCTGAATTAAAAGGTACCTTAAGTGGTACTGATGTTTGGCGTGTTCGCGACGATCAGCAACGTGTTTGGTTTACATTGAGGTGGGCATGAAACGTTTAATCCCAAACAACATCTCAGTTACTGAACAATTTCGTCAAATGAAAGATTTTGAAGAAATGTGTGATGCGCTGTGGTTCAAAAAATGCACTCGTCGTAACAAACACGATATGAACGAGAAGCGTAAGTGTGTTGAAGAACATCTCGGAATTAAGACAATGGTGTCAGGCAAACGTTTGATCGAACCTCGCATTGTTGACGAGAGTAAATGTATGTTTTATTTGATTAGGAAGGCATGATATGGACATTAGAGGACTAACTGATACCGAGTTAATCGATTACACTCTTAAGTTTGATACAGATCCTGTTCGTGTGCGTTTAGCATCAGTAATGGATAATATGCCAGGTTGTATACTAGATGACTTGGAAGACGCCGGCATGAGCCCAGATACCTGCACTTTTGAAAATACCTACAGTCCGGGTCAATACATTCGACATTTGGAAAGTGAAATCGATTACCTAAGCAGAGAACTAAATGTTGCCCAAGGTGAAGTTCGACGATTAAGTAATCGAGGTGTGTTAGAAATAATGGCTTCGTTGAGACAAGAGATGGATAACTTGGATTGGCAGGTAAAACAAGCCAACGAAGATCGCTTCAAAGCTGCTAAAGAGCGTGACCACGCTAAAGAACAGTTGAAGATGTGGAATCATTTACGCACTCCATGATATGGCAGGATGGAACGAAGAATTTCCCTATGCTGTACAATATCCCAGGACAGCTAAATGGTATGATAACGACTGGCGTGTTATCAGCTCTTGGTGTGAGCGCACAATCTCCGGAGAATGGGAGTACTTTAACAGCGAGTTCCGTTTCTCTACAGAACGTGCAAAAATGTTGTTTATGTTGAAATGGTGTAACGATGAAAGCATATTGGAATAATACTAGCAGACCTATAGAATATAAGACTTGGGTAATTGACTCTCGCGAAGTAACGCAGAACAATCTCAAGTTCCTTAAAGGTTACGATATATCAGGTAGACTGGTAATGGATCACGAAACGTTCACTGCTGCCAACGGAAGCAATTATCGTTACGGTTCAGTGGGCCAGGCAGAATTTGAAACTACTTGCAAAGAACAAGAAAGTGTGTTACAATTACTCTACGGCAAAAAGTTAATTCTTAAATTCGTTGAAGTAGTTCTTCCTAACTCAATGAGCGTATGCACACTGGAAAGATGAAAGAATTCATTAAACACTTGGGCGATTACCCTGAGCTACAACCGTGGCAGGAGGAAGTCTTGGCAAAATTTCAAGGCAAAGGCACAATTCAAATAACTGGACGCCAACTTGGTAAATCGTGGGCTAATGCTGCTATGCAACGACTCATGGATGATCTAGTCAATCGCCCATTAGAAGAAATTGTTTGTAGTACAGGCACAGTATTTGGCAAGCGTTATTTAACAGCAGAACCCATTGGCGGTAATTGGTTGGAGATGGAAACATGGTGTTTAGAAACGTTTGGTCCTGCTGCTAACATTTGGGAAACTATGAAAGACGGCAATGGGCTAGGACGTTGGTACATGAACGATCGCAAGTTTTGGTTCCTCGACGAAAAAGATCAAACAATGTTTTTACTAAAATGGCGATAAGAACTCTCAAACGTAAAGTCATTATTCGTGAATACGACTTTAACAAAGTCAAACACGAAGCCACAGGACTACACTACGACGGTGTAGCCTTGTATGACCGTGTGAGCTTTATGCCGTTAGATCAAGTTGCTCTAGAAAAATTAAAAGTCTTAGATATCCTCAAAGGTAAGAACAGCACTCCCATGCTTGAAACAAAATGGGGTATTGATAATCCCACTATGTTGTTGTATGATCTAAGAGATTATCTTTATAACGATCAATATTACAATTGGAACCCTAGCGTTGACGAAGACGGATTCATTTGTGTACAGGCACGTAAGAACACACCTAAGACTAGATTAGGGTGGGGAGTATTTGAAAAGGATTTGCAATGTCGTCTATAGATATTGAAGAAATGATAGCTGACAGGCTAGCCAAAGAAATTGCTGCTGAGATAGACTTTGGCATCATGGCAGATATAATGGGAGCGCAGGGTTGGCACAAGGTTAAATTAGAACGATTTACCAACAACGAACATGCTGTTGATATCAAACTATGGGTAACTGACAATGCTGTTGGCAAATTCATTAATCATGGCAGTCTTTATATTTTTGAACAGAAAGGCGATGCTGTTAATTTTGCATTGAAGTGGGCATGATAGTAGACTTAAATCCTTTACCTTATCGTCAAGCCATAGAGATGATTAAGTGGTGTGCCGAGCACGAAATTGACACAGAGAAATCTTCAAAATTAGTTGAGGCGTTATCAACCGTTAACCCCATTGATGTAGAATGGTCGTTAGATATTCCTGACAAGTATATAACAATGTTTCAATTGAAGTGGGCAGCATGAGGTACAAAGACATAAACAAAGATATCATTGAAGACATGGATAAAATCTTCAAACAGATGGATCAAGTTTTTAAGGACATAGATAAACGTATGGAAGAACAATTTGCAGAAGTATTAACAGAAGCAAAACCAGAACCGTGGGAAAAATGGTTTGCCTGGCATCCGGTAACAATCAAAGGAAAGCGTCGCTGGTTTAAGAACGTCTATCGCAGAACAAAGTTGAAATACGGCGATCAACGGTTGTATCGCGAATGGGAATACGGCGATCTGTTTGATGTATTGCAAGAGGCCGGCAAGTAATGGAATTATTCTACAGCGGAGGTGGTAATAACCGTCCTACTTTTACATATCGTTTTACAATGAAAAAGATAACAAACGAAATGTGGACCTGGTGTGAAGCATATCCGCTTAATGGTCCGTTCCAACGCTGGCATGTTATACATAATTTTCATAGAACGGACGACGGAGATCTGGGAGATTCTGTAGAAATTCCGTTGATTCAGTTTGAAGACAAGAAAGCTGCTTTCATGTTTAGCATTGCATTTAGCGAATACATCATAGAAGATAAAAGCATCTACAGCTTGTATGAACTATAATCCCGTACCTCCGGTTAAACTAGGAAGAAGCATAGGTTGGAACTTAGATAGACAAGGCATGAAAATAACACAACGCATATACAATGGACCAGACTGCTATCCTTGGATGCAGGTATTTGCGTTTCTACCTGTTAAAACTATCAGTGGCAAGTATGTGTGGCTTCGTAAGATTTACAAACAGCGTTTCTGGGTAGTGTGGGGTACAGGCTTCCACATGGAGCCACACGTAGAGTATGCTGATATTTTTGATATACTAAACTATGACAAGATACTCGACACATCCGATGGAAGCTAGTTTTCAACAGTGGGATAGAAACTACAAGGATAAGCGTAATCAATATTGGGCTAGATTGCGAGCAGCCTGGCAGGATTATCAGAACAGTGATCATGGTCCCTACGGCGAACCTAATATGAGTAGTTTTAAATATTTTATGGAACGTCAATACGGGTTGCGTGTAAATATGGTCAGCGATAATATAGACGGCAGTTATCAAATTATAGACGAAGCCAAACATACAATGTTTTTACTAAAATATGGATCTCGTTGAAAAGTTAAAAGACCGATATCTTACGTGGCGAACAGGCAAGGACAAGCAACAACGTACCTGGGAAAAGTGGATCAGTGAAACTATTGTATTGCGGGCCAGTACTGTAGAAAATATGTTCATGAACTTTAAACATATTATAGAAGTTAAGCCCGAGAAGATGATGGAGATGTGGCATCCGTTTGGCTGGCACACTACCGATGAGTTTAAGCAGTTCGAATATCCTAATAGAGAACTAGGAGATAATACAGTTTGGTATTGGGTACGATGTAGGAAAGACCAATGGGATGGCCGCTGGCATGTCGATGAAATGTCTGGTAGAGACCATATGTTTATCGCAACTAATAACGATAGGGATGCGGTACTAATAGCATTAAAATATAGTGGATAGAAAAATCTTTATTACAGGCGATAGTTGGGGAGTTAAGGAGTGGACCAAAAGCAACTATGACGATGACTCGGCAGCACATCGAGGTTTGCAGACTTATTTTACAGATGACGGGTATCAAGTACATAACAAATCATCTGGCGGATCTTCTAACAAAGACAGCATCATTAGATTAATAGATTACCTCGACGAAAATCCTGCATTATATAATAGAGACCAAGATAGAATCTTTTGGATTGTAACTGATCCTATTAGAGACCTGAGACCTTATACGTTTCCAACCAATAAAATAGAAAACGAAATAATAGTAAACAACGGTTGGAACAACTTAATTACAGAACTGTTCCATAGGCAATGCAGTAGAGCCAACTATCTAGCAGAACAACGTAATCTAAAATTACACCTAATAGGCGGAGTTGTTTCTTTTGATCCTAAAGAAGTTGCTTCTTATAAAAACCTAATTCCGGTTCTTCCGTCCTGGCACAGTCTTTTACTAACAGACGAAGAACGTGTATTAGTTCCTAACAGGCCAGTATGGAATTCTCAAAACAGTGACATACACATAGATGAAATTAAATTAAAATACATTCGTAGCATGGGCAGGAAGGATCTAGTTGAAGGTGTTGTTAACGACCTTTGGGAAATTAGTGAGTTCCATAGAAGGGTGCATTCAAATAACAAATATTTTAGTCTAGATCACAGCCACCCAGACAGGTACGGGCATAAATTAGCATACAACGAGATAATAAAATGGGTAGACTAAAAGAACATTATTCATTTCCGAATGCACCGGATCGTACGCCGGCAATAAATCAAAAATTAGCTGATAGTTACTTTCAGCATCACTCTCCCTACACACACAGACCACCAAGACATAAGTATAACTTAATAGGAGATCGCGTGGAAGAATGTAAAGAAGTTGTTGTTCATCAATTTGCCATGGGCGATGTTGATGATCCAGACCTGTATGCTGCCCAACCTTTATTAGAATGGGAACAGTCAGACGCAGGACAATGGGTAATGAAGAATGCCGCAGACACACCCACGTGGTACAGAATAGCAGATCCTATGAGCTTTGGATACAAATATCAGATAAGAGCAAAACTAATGGGGCCTGCACTTACAGAATGGCTTTTAAGGCACGGAGATAAATGAGCTATTACGGAGCAGCAAAAATAATGCCCAAACCCAAGGTTGTGGATAGTCACTTAACTCAAGACGAAAAGTTAATGGACTTGCTGGAAACGTATCATCCTGTTACACTAGAAGAAGAAGGCAATTACTCCGAACGCTTAACATGGTGTTTGGAACATTGTCAAAATAAATTCCGCGATATCAAAATGGCTAAGGGCAGAGTTTGGTATTTCCAAAACGAACAAGACGCTAGTATGTTTGCATTGAAATGGTCATGAAAGTAGTTTATCTCACAGATTCCAAAATCCCCTATGAAAAAGCCCACGCTCATTTCAAAGAAGCAGCCGAATGGGCAAAGCGTCAATGCTCAAGTTTTATAGATTATCACGTACAAGCTGTTTCGGATGTTTCATATACCTATGACAACGTAGCTCAATATGGATTTACCGATCCAAAAGATGCGTTACTATTTGAACTCAAGTGGAAGAACGATTGACACAGTAGATAGTTGACGCTATAATAGCTTATCGTTAACACACAGAAAGATTCAAATGTCGGGTTATTCCACTATCCTGCGTATTCGTCGGCTAGAAGAAGAAGTTGCTAAACTTGGGATGCGTATGGGGCATGCCAAGAATGGTTACTATTCTAACGAGTACGGAGATGTGCTTTCTCTTTATCCTGCAGGCGACGAACTTCCTACGTTTAGTCGTGATGCAGAAGTATTCACAGGTACTCTTGAACAACTTGAAATTTGGTTGCGTGGCCTAGAGTTTGCTCGCCGCTACGATTACCTTTTGCGTGTTAGCGACGACAAGAAACGTGCTCGCAAAGAGCAAGATCTTAAAAACAAACAACTACTGAGTTCTATCAAAGAAGCAGGACAGAAAGAGGAAGAGGCAGCATAATGGCACGTGAACGAGCTAAACTCAGCGACAAGCAAGAGAAGATTCTAATCCAAGCCCAGCTTATGGGTCTTACTGCTAACGATATGCAGCAAATTGGTAATCGTCTCATGGCTATTAAAAAAGAAGCACAGGACAAAGCCGATATTGCCGACTTTATTCAAGGATTTTCTTGGGAAGAACTCAAAGACGAAACTCGCAAGGATGGCAAGGGCGGCTGGCGTGTTACTACTCCTGACAATTATATTATTGATGCAACTAATCCTCGTAGGGATCAACGCAATTGGTACGCACGAAACATGACTTGGGACTTTCATGTTTCTAAGCCTGGCACACGTTTCAAGACTCGTGTGCTTAAAGACAAAAGTGTTAGCGTAGAAGACTCATGGAAAAAGAAACTTATGCCTGCAACTAACAAAGACTTGTATGGCATTATTCGTTGGGTTAGAAGTCATCGCTTTGAATGGAGCGGAAAATGAGTATTAACGAAGCCACTATTGTCGAATATCTGCCAACTGAAGTTTGGTACGAAAAGGATATGTTTGGCACGGTCCATGTTAAGATGCAACATCAAGGTATGGAACCGTTTACGATTATCCAGATGCATTACAACTATATGTACACCAGCAACGGACACCAACATGCAATGGTCAAAGCCATTGGTGAGCTGCTAGGAGTTGAGGACATTCAACAACGTGAATGGATTATGCCAGATGAATGGAAAACGAAATGAACATCTATAAAGTTCGCGACAACTTGCTTAACACTATCCGAGGCAAGGAAGCGTACCTAGCGGCTATTAATAAAGAACGCACTATGGTAGGGCTACGTGACGGAGAGGCAACTGCATTGTCCGCCATAGCACAGTTCCTAGCTATTAACCTAGAGGAACTCTACGGTATTCTAAATGACGTGCAAGTTTGTTGCAAACAGGCTTCTGACGATAGCTGGGAACGTAATCCAGACCGTATGGGTGGACAATATACCCAAGAGGAAATTGACAGAGCAGATCGTTGGATATGAAAAAAGAAGATAAGATTTGGTGGGACAATTGGGCAGATACGCATGTTCTTACTAAAGTAGTTTTCTGGTGGAGTGAAAAAGGTTCAGAGAGTGAATGTCAATTTCACAACACCACATACAACAAGGCATTAGAAAAAGCAAAAGGTTTTGGTTACCGTGAACCCAAATGGTATAACCCATGGACTTGGAACAACGGCGTAGTTACAGTAGGATAATATGAAAGTTATTAAAACAGATGCTCGTTACAAATACCACACCAGTGGCTTTGTACATATCATTGAATTTAAAACAACACTATCTGATCGACAGAAGTTTCAGTCAGTGTTAAAAGCTGCTGAAGACATGTACGGTCCTAGCGAGAACTGGACTCAACAGAACTCATGGGGGTACCGAGATCTTAACCCAAATTACAGAGTCGATTATAGTCGTAAACAAAAACGTCGTCGCATTTATCTTAAAACAGAACGTGATCTCACGTTTCTTCTACTCAAAGGACAAGCATTTTGAAAATCGGTTTTAGCCTAGGTCGTTGTATTCGTGACATTGTTTTGGAACGAGTTTCCGAAGATGATGTTGCATTTATTATTGCAGCCACATGTATTCGCGAAGCAGAACAACTCGACCAAGTCATTGAAGATTACATGTATCGCAATGACTATCTTGCAGGTCTGGATGTTAACAAGTGTAAGCAGGTTGCTTGGAGTCTGTGGAACAACAACAAACTGATCCAACCACGCCGTGAAGGTATTCATCGTCACAAGCAACCTGAAAATTCAATTTGGGTTGATATGTTCCCAACGGCACTAAGTACTAACGAGTCAGTCAAGACTGCATGGGAACAGTATCGTTTTATGCTACATATGACTGAGAATGTTGAAACTGAAGCTATGGAAACATTTAAGTAAAGGAACGATAATGGTCAAAGAAGGCAGCGTCTGGCGCACCGCAGACGATAAAAAATTTCGTGTAATTAGTGTAGTAGAAACCGACGGACACACCTGGGTTCATTATAGAAATGAGTTGCCCGGCTTTAATCAAACTGAATCAAAAGAATACAGTTGCTACATTGAGAGCTTTGTTCAACGTTTTAGCCCCACACCAGAATGATTAGTTTCAGCTTTAATCTCCGCAACCCATACAGCCAGCAGTTTAAAAACTTGTGGAGTAAGATGTGGTGTGTAGATCCACACAAGTATATCGAACTAGAGTTTTACAAGGATACTTCATTAGTGTCATTTAACTTTAATTGGACTATTAGACAAAGTCACGCAGGGCTAGACATTGAACTAGGTTTACTTGGCTATTGTGTACATTTTAATATCTACGATAATCGCCACTGGAACCACACAGAAGGCCGTTGGATGATTTATACCGAAGAACTTGGAGAACATTAATGGAATTTGATGACATGACCGCAATGCAGGCAGCACTATTTGTTTTCTTTCTGCTACAGATAAAACACTTTGTTGCTGACTTTGTTCTGCAAACGCATCAAATGGTTATAGAAAAAGGCATCTACGGTGCTCGCCACGGTATCTATCACAGTCTTATTCAAAGTGCAGGCACGTTCCTAGCATTTGCTTGGATGCACCCTGTTTTGGGCATCGTTACAGCATTTGTTGATTTTATGGCTCACTATCATATTGATTGGACAAAAATCAACATCAACAAGAAATACAACTATACACCGCAAGATAGCAAATTCTGGTTTTGGCTGGGGTTAGATCAGCTAGCGCACCAGCTTACATACATCTTTTTGGTTGGTTGGATATTCTTTGCTTTTTAACATAAACTTACGCTATAATTTTATAGTGATAAGTAAAGTAAAGCATAGGAGCCAACGTGAAAAAGATTGACGATTTTAACGCCAGTGATAGAATTGACGTTAAACTTCTAGATAATTCTGTACACTTTTTGGTAGGTGAAATTACTGAAGATAACGTAAATGATTGCATCAAATGGTTAATTTACGAGAATCTCGATTCTAAGTCAAAAGTACTTACGATCTACATAAACTCGATGGGCGGCGACCTGTACTCCGCTTTTGCGTTGATTGATATTATCAACACCAGCATACATCCTGTTCGCACAATCGCAATAGGTTCTGCAATGAGCGCAGCATTTTTAATCTTTGCTAGCGGTACAAAAGGAGAACGATATGTTGGTGAAAATACCAGTTTAATGTGCCATCAGTTCAGCGAAAGTACAGAAGGCAAGTATCACGA
>JACCDO012069274.1_pt1 | contig 10055 bp, 11 predicted proteins | sample 7446101 | NCBI WGS metagenome assembly JACCDO01 (sample SAMN15323440, study PRJNA562643) | freshwater metagenome | isolation source: river surface water | place: USA:Blue River Watershed | collected 2017-08-16
GAGTGAGTGCGTGGATACCATAAGTATTAAAATACTCAATACCGGTTGCAGCAAATTTTTCAGCCACTGAACGCTTACATATAACGGCTGCAACAGGATAGCCGTTACCCATAGGCTTGCCGCAGGTCACAATATCTGGGACGACTCCATGATCCTGAAACATCCAAAAATTAGTACCAGGACGAGCGAACCCAGTTTGTACTACCAAGTGAAGTGCGTCAGTGAGTAAGGAATGGTGAACGCGTGCAATAGGAAGCTAATACCTTCATCGGCAATGCATATTCCGCCATACTTACGTACGGTTTCATACACCCTTTTTAGATACGTCGGAGGAGGCACAACTTGACCACCACATCCAACAATTGATTCAGCGATAAACGTACCGACACCTTCAATATGAGCGAGTTAGTACGCGGGAACGTGTACAGAATACAATGAAAGAGTACCTCCAACATTTTCCACCATCTTGGCAACATCGTTGGCATACAACCGTCCTATTTCTGCAGTTGCTTCACCTACACAACGGTATTTACCACGGAATGCATCAGGTAGTGCGGCAACGTGGGTAGTGTTTGGCTTGTAATTCTTGCCATCAACCGCTTGATACCACTTGTATGGCGATATATCTACTAACGATTGAGTGTGACCTATGAGTGAGTAGTGAGTATGTAAGTACGTTACGAGAGTGAATGAATATGATAATAACCATGATATGCAGAGTCTAAAATCAAAACATCTTGCGGATTCTCCGAGGTGGTTGCTTCTCTAGCTATACGTAAGGCTAAATCGTTAGCTTCTGAACCTGAATTGACGAAGTAAATAGTGTCCAATTCTGGAGGCAATGTCGTTAGTAGCTTACTGACGTATTGCTGTCTTACGCGATGAAGAAATCTACCGTTTGTTTGAATAGCTGATAATGCCTTATGACCAGCAGCCACCACAGTGGGATGAGCATGTCCAACGGACGCTACATTGTTACAACAATCTAGATGTAAGTTACCATCAATATCTATCATATGAACACCTTGAAAATTTGAAAAAAAATGAGTGATTAATAAGTGAGTGAGTGAATAAATTGACGAATTGGCGAAATATTACCTTGTCCCTTTTCGATAACAAGACCACCATCTTGTTTATAGAATACAGCAACATTTGGTCCCATATGTTTATTGTGCAACGCTATTAACTCCTTCCCAACCTATCAAATAACCAGGTGAGCGATTAAGTAAATAATTAAGCAGGCGATTGAACAACCTCATCATTCTTTCCTCCTTTATTATTATTCCTTTTCACATCCGCAATAACCGCCGCAACTTTAGTATCAGTTGGATTACTCGATAATAAAAAGGAACCTTTCTTGTTTGTTTTGTTTGATTTGCTAGCTGTGACAACGTAGAAGAGGACGGAGTACGCCAGGAACAGCGACACACCGAGTACTCCCGGGGCTGTACTCGACATCTTTCACGGTATCCTCGAGTGATCCTCGCTGTTTCGTCTCACTGATCATCAACCCACACCCGGAACCAGTTGAGGGGGGAGGGGGGAGAGATGCAATTGGGCGTAAGTAGACACGATTATGTCTTGTTTAAGGGATTCAACGTCAATTTAGAATTAACTTTAGTAATTTAAATATATTTTTCAAAGAATTTCTTTTGTTTATGAGACAGATACTATATCTACATCTACCCATATCTATCTATATCTATCTATATCTATCTATATCTATCTACATATATCTACGTATATTACATTTTCTTTCTTTCTCTTTTGTTCTTGAAAAACACATCCACACCCCATATTAAAAAATCTATGATTTTTGAGAAAAGATACAAGAAGCAAGCCATTTGCATAATGTGGCGAAGGAATAGAAGAATTTTGACCGCTCTATAATTGCATCCGAGTCGTATTGATTGGCCATGAAAATTGCAGTAGTCGGCTCAATATGCTTGCATGTATTCCTTGCAATGATCAAAATCTTGATAATTTCTACTGTAGGGATTTTATGTGCTAAATATCCAGTAAAGGTAAGATATAAGAGTCACATTTACTTCGCCAATTGTGCTGCCAGCCGGTTATGTGCATGTGTACTTACATGCTCATTCACTTATTCACTGAATCGGTCACTCCATTTGTGACGTACTAAATCACACGCAATCACTCACTCATACTTGTTAATAAAGGAGCCTTTACTGTCAATAAAGACATTGCAGCAATTAGCAAAACTATCAAATTTAATATTCCTTCCTTGTTTGATCGTTTCATCATTGGGTTCCGCGGTTACAATACCATTGTTATCACGATTAGGTTACTAACTCTCTTAAGCACTTAATAATTCAATTTTACTAATTCACTATCTCAGGAATGTTGATACTATTTTCATTTATTGTGAATCTAGTTTCCATGTTGATCGTATATATTGTCGGTAAGTACACAATCCATGATGAATGTATGAAAATTGCAATGAGTGTAGCGATGTTTTCACCCAATGCAATCTCAATGCCAATTATGGTAATGCAATCCCTATGCGAGCAAGTGATAATCAACCACGACTACGACGATGACAGTAAGCTGTGCTACTCCGAGGCGTCGTCAATGTTATTCGTGTATTCGATTGGATGGCACATTCTGTTTTGGAGTTATGGATTCAACCAATTAAAAAGAATTCCAACAATAATTGCAAAATACAACAACGATAACAAGAATTATACGGGTAAGTACTTACTCCAACAACTATTGACGCACTCACTCACGCACTCAATAACCACGCAGATACTGTGACTGCTGTAAGTCCAAAAGCGACAAGTTATTTCAATCAAGGCGACCTAAAACGATTCATTGAGCAAGTAATGTTCACCCCGTCTATGATAGCAATCATTATCGGCATTTTGATTGGAGTCACACCTGGGTATGCGCTCTCACCTATTCATTCCACACCCGACTTATATCCTTTCTTCCAGGTTACAATCCGTTTTGTATACGAACATGAATAGCGTTTTACATCCATTTGGTAGTGCAACCGTTACACTAGGAGAGCCAGTAGTGTCTATAAATTGTCTAATAATGTCTGGTTCACTTGCGCACATAAACTTAGATTTGTTTAAAGCAAATAAACAGAATGATTACAAGGTACTCAACTCAATCATGAAATCAATAAATTACTCTCACGATGACGTCGTACGCATAGGACCTAACCATTAACCCCATACACGACGAGAAGAATAGTAACGACATTGACGATAGTAAAGATGACAGAATTGAGGCAGCACCGTCCAACAAGACGTACACGGTCAGTATTCCGAGCACGAACGAGGTACTGACGTTTCTGCTATGCCGACTCGTGCTGCCTCCACTGGTCATCCTCCCGATCGTTTTATTTTTTGTAAAAATTGGATTTTTAGATAAAAAAGAGAAAATGATGCAGTTAATCATCGTCATCGAGAGTGCGGCGACGTCAGCGCAGCTAGTGCTGGTGTCATTGAACCAGCTAGGCATACCAGCGATTGCTACCAATCTAGCGTACTTGTACGTCTTTCAATACTCTAGTTCCATCATTACTATGACCATTTTTGCGACAATTGCTATTGCAATATTCTATTGAGGGGGTAGGTAGCGAGTGAGTACGTAGAGGAGCGTGTGACGGGAGTCATCAGATAGAGGATAGAATAAGTAGAATCTCGTCAATAGACCAGTATGTGTTTTAAAGAGGACACCTCTGATCGTTTCTGGCGATTGAAAGCCAACTAATAAACTGTTTATATTGTATCAATACACACATAATACACACTCACTACACACGTAATACTTCATGTATTTCTTCTTTACCATGCGAATGAAACGAGGAATATCTACACTTCAACACGGAATATGAATAATGATGTAAACGCATCTCATGTCCGTGGATGGCATTGGGGGATTGCAAGAACAAAATAGAGACGTGCTTAAGGAACCAAATAGTGAAAGATAAAGAGGCAATAACCATGAAGAGATATTATAATTATATTTCCTTATGTACTTATACTTTTGCTGCCTCTGGTGCAGTCCCACTCGATAAAGCAAATTTATTTAAATCGATACCAAACTTCTTTGCTGTTGCGTTCAATCCGAGTTTTTTTATAGTTTTAATAGTTCTAGTGGATACTCTTACTCTGACAAATTTATTTCCTTCCTCCCACCACAATCTGCGGGTTTGTAAGTTAACTTCTTGTGTACGATGTGTGTGGGCATTTGATTTACTAACTGACATAGCTTTTGAATTCTTTCTAGTGCCTGTGAGTACGAAAGTAAGTGAGTGAAATAATAAATGTGAATGGAATAAGCGGGAAAGAACCTGCTAAATCACACTTTCTTTCTCTCATTACCAGCATATTTCTAGTGGCCTAAAAAATAGTAAATAATAAGCTTAATGATAACTAATATAACAAGGCAAGATTTGATGCACAACAACAATCGCGTCAATTGGTTGAAACGCACAGCATACTATGAAATAAAAGCAAAAAACAAAATGCTAACACGCGTCTACCAATTGCCTTCCACGCGTCAAACCAGGTACTCCGTGGGAACCATAACATGCATCACCATTTATTCATGGTTACAGTCATTGCTACAGTCATTGCTACAGTCATTGCTACAGTCATTGCTATATTCATTGCTACATTCACAATATTCAGCGCAACACAATTAAGTAATCGTCTATCAAGAGTTGAGTGGTCGTACCTGCGTCCGGGACTGCCATGATGGTGAAAAGGCTACACACGCACCGAAAATGCTCAAAAGAACGATCAAAAACAACAAACTTGTCATTTTTTTTCCTATATATATTTTTTACTATTTCATCGAATGAATGACGTTCGTAGAGCCGCCGGTACGGTGCCGGTACAGAACCCTAACAAATGCTTTGATTCCAGCAGTCTTCCAGAGCAGATTTACAATCACGTCAGCGCAAAGCCAGAAGCATCAAGATATAGAGAACAATTCGATATAGAGAGCAATTCGATATAGAGAGCAATGCGCAGGCGAGTAATCACAATAGTAAGTATAGTCCATTTAGTGATAGAAAATAAAATTATAAATAAAATACATATGATAACAGTAATATTGCACATAATCATTCATCTGCATTCCAGAATCCTCTACCAACCCGCTTCGACACCTGCTTATCTGATACTCCATGTGTCATAAAGTTCGTTATTTTATTGATTTGCTTCGTTACGGTTTTTCGTTTGTTCCTACTCGATACCAACTCAGTTGAAGACATCAATGCTTGCAGCGACTCAATTTGACGTTGTAATTCTTCAGTTGTAAATTTGGTTAAATCATTGAAATATATGTCCTTTAGATACCTGTGCCGAGTGCAGTAGTAATCGTGGTGAACGAGTTGACAGTTTACACAGATAAGCACAGGATATCTACATACAGTGCAGTTGGTTTTGATATTATAGTCGTCGTGTAAACAGTGACACTCGATGCACTGTCCAATTGTATCCGTTGATTGACTTTGAGCCTGCGTTTTTGTTCTCGCGTCAAAAACAAAATTTTTACCACAAAATAATGAATCTAATGATGAGTTATTATTCACGGTATCAATATACTTGGCAATACCACCTGCTAACTGATATACATGATTGAATCCCTTCCGCTTCAAATATGCAGAAGCTTTTTCGCAACGTATACCACCGGTGCAGTACATGTATATATCTTTGTTTTGATCATCACCTACAATTTTATCTAGAGAATCCCATGTTTCACTATAATAATAAGTATCAACTGGTACAGCATTTTTAAATTTACCAATATCAGTTTCAAACTTATTTCTGACATCAATTAGAATACTAGTATCATTATCCATATTTTTAATTCTATCATGAAATTCAATTGGCTCTAAATGTATTCCCGTTTTCGCCAATCCACCAAAGCTGTTATCATCATAAGTGACATAACTATTTATGTAATCTTTAGAATCACCAAGACTTATAATTTCTTTAGTTTGGTATATAGACAATTGAGGAAAAGGTAGTGTAGTGCCAACACCCGAAGATAGTTTAAAATCGATCAATGCAAACCTTTCATCGTAATTGCGAATATATTGAATCAGCGCCTGTATCGTATCACCGAAGCCAGCAAATGTCCCATTTATACCTTCCGAAGCAACCAAACAGCGACCAAGTATGCCATAATTTTGACAATATTGAGTCCAGTCTGCGATAATTCCATCCAACTCTTGCAGCTGCGCGTAACGATAGAAGAGCACCACTTCGTACTCCATTCCACGCCCAAGACACCGCGCAAACAGCACTGTATCACCTGCAATATCACTAATACGGCAGTTCTAGGTACCTTAGCGTAGGTCAACAATAGGGATTTGTGACCGATGGAGAAGTACATAATTTTTATCATTTTAATTGCAAATAGTATATTAGCTAATCAGGAGTCCTGACACGCCTGTCAGGTTGCGTGAAGTTTCATGCATCGGGCGACATGCGAATGATGTTACCTGATTTATGACAATGACAGGCCATCGAGGAGGTGTACTATTCCAATGAAACATAGTGTCTGACTATACATGATTACTAAAGTACAATATAAACAGTTGATTATTCATTAGTGGAAGTGGTGGAACCATAAGCAGGTAATTCGTAATTATTGTAGTTAACAGGCAATCGATCGTACTTAGCCCCATTGAATAAACCTTGTGCAAATGATATGGGTGATGCTCGTTTCTTTTCAATGATGGGAAGGAATTCATGGCTATTACTATCGGTCTCATGATTACTGCCGGCGGATAGTCTACTCTTATTCACTTGGTGATACATTAATGTAGTATTCACTTTAGTATTATTACTTCCACTGCTAATTACATCCGTTTCATCAGTAATATCATGTTGGAGCATTTTTTCCATGACATCCTCTAGCGTTACCATACCCAGTATATTCTCACTAAAATTGTTGTTATCAAGGGGATCAATAGACACCAATGCTAAATGTGAGCGTCCAGTTTTAAAGATATTTAACATATCAAGTAACGGTAAATTTGGACGAACAAATATTGGCTGTCGCAACGGCACTTTATTGATGTCAATGCTCTCATGCGGATTAATGATGGCTAGCGACTTGACCAGTAAGTATCCCAAAATATGTTTGTTATTATTCTTTTTGTACACCGGTATTCGAGAGAAACCACTATTTAATATAGTTTGCAAAGCGGCCTGGTCTAATACCACATTATTGGACAGTTTAAAGACGCTGTCAATGGGAATCATGACTTCGGCAACCGTAACTTTGGTTAATTTGAGTATTCCCGTCAACATTTGCACCTCGTACTGGGATATACTTGATGTATCAACATCCATTTTTATCCCTATTGCGGTGAACAAGTAAGCAAATAAGTAAGCAAATAAGTAAGCAAATAAGTAAGCAAATAAGTAAGCACATAAGTAAGCAAATAAGTAAGTTAGTAAGATATACCGCTATCTTTCTCTTTGGTCTGTTGAAGTGTCATTAATGCGTGTAACTCGTCTCTACTCATGTAAGATGACGATTCTTCATCACCAAATACTTTATCTAATGCTTTACTTATTGGATAAGCTATTGGCCAAAATATAATCATTAATGAAGACACTAATGGCGCCATTTTAGCAGCCATTTCTAATTGTCCAGGTCCAGTAAAAAATGCGGATGGAAGTATTTCTCCAAAAAATAATATTAATGTAACTGATATTAATATAGCTAAATAGTTGGGTACTAACGACCCTAAAAATACTGGTAATGCTTCATTCGCTAATGAATTAAATAACAATAATGTAACCAATAGCATATGATGTTGCTTTACTATTGGTATGATAATAAGTGCAGATTTCTTTTCTATATCATTTCCAATCATTGCTTTAATCTCTAATTTAGTTATATCTAATGATAGTAATCCCATAGTCAAGCCTGCAGCAAGACCAGCACATATCACACACAATATACACATTAAAGTGTTATATATATCTTCAATATCTTGATAATCAGCAAAATCGCCGTCCCAAATGGGGATGGTGTCCCACCAATAAGACCAATGACCGACATCGCTGCTTCCGATCGGGGCATCCATCCGCAGCTATTTAAGGAGCGTTGTTCTCACTCAAAACATACAATTTCAGCGCAATTGCTGCGCTAACGAAATTCTTGATTAAATTGAACTTCAAAATTGCACAAAATTACCTATTAGACCGGTGTAATACCAATTTACTAATAGAGTTACTGCAGGTAATCAGCTCTCTCTGTAGTCGCAGCACCATTACTTAGTACTTAATCGAATATAATTGACCTAGTTTTAATTGATTATAATTTATAGTAATGGAAAATTGATTTAATTTACACCAATGAGAAAGCTTCTACACTATCTTATCCCTTTAAACGACGCTTGGTGATCTAGATTATACTCCTTTTTTCACAAAATAATGATAAAAATTCCAAAAAATACTATTTAAATGAACACACTACTCCCTACTCCCTAATCAATCAAAAAAAGAATTTTTTTCTTTTTGAATGAGAAGCATTTCTGCGAATAACCACACCAAACACATTGGCACAAGTGCAAATAAATGTTTCTTAGTTGCCAGAGAAGATTTATAACAAGAAAATGTTTATCTCGTTATTATTCGCCTTTTTCGAAAGAATTTTATGATTTTGAGGCTAATACTCACCGTCATTATTACTACTTCATTGATTCCAGAGGACAGACTCATTTGTATTCGACGAAACATCGATCCGTTGCAACTGCGTATCGTGATCCCATATTTTTAAGAATTTTATACCAAAATATCCAATACAATACAACCCAGAACTATTGTGACTTATTCCCGTATCTATCAAAATGTGGTAGCGAAATAAATTTTATTGCTCATGAAGATAAAAACGCATGCTTAGGTTTTATAGAGCTTCAGAATGATAATTTATTGTATGCCGGAGGAAAGCTAAATGTGCCTTTTGATCCATCAAAGTTAAATTACAATGAAGAAACCGGCAGATTATACCATCCAGTTACCAATCATAAGCATTTATCGCCCACAACTCTCGGTTTATTGCATCCAAATATCACTACTAACTTATTTGCAACCAATATTACTTCGAGCGACGGTAGTAATTACGTTTTTAAGTGGAACAATAAGTTGTTTAATGTCAGTAAGATATAGATTACCAAGTGATACGGGGAAGCGAGCTTCTATTCATATCCGAGAGTCAATAAACGAGAAAATAATATTTAAGAATTCGCATGAATTGGAGCAAAGCATGCATTCATTCGTTCACTGGTATGACAGTGAATCTATAGAGGATGAAAACGAAGAGAGAGACTTCTCAGAGAGCTACGACACCAAACACCTCATCGTTTCGTAATTTAAGTATTAAGAGCTCCAAAGCAGTTAAATAATATTGGTGCTATCACTGTGTGCTAGAAAATGTTTGATTTAATCCATTATTTTTTTTATGATTCAAACAAATTAAAAATCTGGAGATTCTAATACTACCTCAGCATCCATGGCTACGCCTTGAACACCCTCTACTTCAACCATATCTAGATATGGTTGGATAGCTTCATTTTCAATTATTCGAAATGGTTGATTGGCACCAACAACACCAACAGATACACTCTTAGAATCTAATTGACTATCACCACCTAGCGACGCAGCTAATGATTTCAAGCCATATTTAATTAATTCCTCCATTGAACAGCCTTCAAATTTATCATATTCTCTCTCTAAATAAGTTCTTGATGTTTGTGATCTTGAACCAATAGCCATGGCTTTAAATTCATAATAATCACCAGATGGTTCAGTCATATATAAATGTGGTCCAGTTTGATCATATGTAGCAACTAATAAACCAACGCCATATGGTCTTCTTATATATGATTGTGTACATTGTTGATGCATATCAGCTAAATCTAACACTAATCTACTTCCTTGTATTGGTGTTCCAAAAACATATTTATGATTCAATGCTTCATTACGCATATATTTTACTAAACTTCTTCCATCCGCAGTTAGCCCCGAAATACCCACACCCATATGATCATC
>JACCDO010109711.1_pt1 | contig 10054 bp, 6 predicted proteins | sample 7446101 | NCBI WGS metagenome assembly JACCDO01 (sample SAMN15323440, study PRJNA562643) | freshwater metagenome | isolation source: river surface water | place: USA:Blue River Watershed | collected 2017-08-16
CGCGCAGAAAATCAAATCAGAATGATATTAATGTGTACAAGCGCAGCTTCATAGACCCTTCCATAGTAGAGAATTTCAATAAAAGTAAAGGTACGTCAACGGACTCACTCACTCACTCACTCACTCACTCACTCACTCACTCACTCACTTACTTACTCACTCACTTACTCACTCACTTACTCACTCACTCACTTACTTACTCACTCAGCCAACATCTATCGCGAACTGTACACATCCGGTATTCTCCGCGTATCGGATCGGCCGCCCGACAGCACCAGCGCCACGATCGCCAAAGACATGAGCGAGTTAGAGCAGCGGTCCATGGTGGGCCGCGGCGATGATGAAATAAGTTCGCTCACCCGCGGTTACGTGGACCAGCTGCAGCAATTGGAATTGGAATTAAATTTGAAATACGCGAAATTACGGAGACATTTACAGAGTGACGAGATAGTCAATGAGTACCAAGTGCACAAGACCCGCAGTGACCGGGATCGGCAGGTGTTGAGTAAGTACAAGGCAAAGATGAGTAAGAAGAAAGGGAATAGCGCTGCTAGTGTCCACACCTCATTCAGTGGCGCCAACGGCTTCAGTGACAGCCAGTACTCCTTTGACGAGCTGGTCTTTGAAGACAGTCTTGGTTATAGCAATAAAAAGAGAAAAAGCTAATAAATTTTGTAGATTTAGTGTAAAATAATAGTACTAGAACGGACTATCGCTGTCTTCGTCGCTGCCGGGCCGCGCTGGCTTCGACGCCTCGTCGTCGATGAGAAGGATCCCTTCCTTATACAGAGACTGCGCCACACTCACCTTGTCATCTAGCTCTTCACTTGGATGTGTTAAGTCAGCTACTGTGACTCCGTGTGGGTACGATAACAGTAGCTCTTCGATGCAAGGACCGTCGTCGAGGTCGTATTCGAGGGGATTCACACTTGCTCCGTGCAACTCTCTGCTGTTGTCCATGCAATGGTACACCACAACCATGCCGTCCTCGACTATCGCTCGAGCTATTCCTGGTCGCAGCAGGCGCAGCTTAGTGTATGGATGAATGACGGTATCAGGAGAGCGCCACGAAGAGAGCTGCTCCTCTTCCTCTGTCATTGGTACTGGCAACCGATCGATCAGAAACTGTTTGACTTGTTGATCGGCAGCCGCGTCGATCGTGTCTAGCGCACAGGATGCGACGGTGTTCAGATGCGCTTTGAATTGTTTCAACAGCTTATTTCGAAAGGGATTTTCATCGTCTTCTGAGTGAGCTACGCCTAAGTAACGGTGGTACTGATGAGGCAACGCGCTAGTAATACCACCTGTCGCGGCTCCCAGCTGCTGAATAGCTTGCGAGAGCATGCCTTCTAACAGGTTACTCACAGAGTTACTGTTGAAGTCGTTCGTGATCAAGTGCAGATTCAAAGAGGGGCTTGCTCCTCCTTCTGCGCTACCCGCGTCCAAACAATGGCGGTACGGCAATCCGCGGGGGATGTACAGCACGTCGCCCTTCGCCAGCACTTTATCTACTACCATGTCATTCTTGCTATTCCACACTTGGTACTTACACTGACCCTCAACTTGCAGCACGTATCTATCCGTGGCTTCTGTCGCATTGAAGCCCCTGTCTGTACCGGCGGCGTTGCTGGTGTGGTAATGGGCGTTACACGTCACCGTGCTGCCGAACTCGATTTCTAACGCAGATAAAAGTTTCCAAATATTGTCATCATATTTTTGGGGACATAAAAGGCGGATGAGGTGGCCATCGCGAATGCCGTTGTATATCTCCTTGGATTTGACTTCTGTGATCTCATCGCTGGGATCCTCTGCAGCTGCGCTGTTGGCAGTTGCGATAACCACATCAGAAGTTAATAGTGCATTTTCTTTAATAATTCTCTCAAATGATTGCTTGTTGAACAGGCCTTTGAACCTGTTGGTGGTGGCAGCGTCCCGGAATACAAACGGTTGCTTCTCGTAGTAGACACTGAAGAAGTCAGATCGACTGCAAGGGCACGTAATTGATGCCAGCAACTTGGCACCTCTATTGTATGCGTCAATATCATCAATATCCTTTAAATTCAACAAATCCATGATTGATTGACCTGATTCTAACTCTACGTCTTCCTTTTGATGGCTTATATCACTACTCGTCACTCCTTTCGCTCGCTTTGGCTTATCTCCCTTCACTTTCTTGTCTATTACCTCAGACTCGCCATTATTGCTACCTTCGTCTGCATCTTCCTCGATATTATTGCGTTTAGCTTCCAACTTCTTCTTTCGTTTCTTGGATGCCCTACTGTTCCCTCCTGCGTTTACTACATCACTTTTATCCCGTTTTGGTGCAAACTCTGTTTTCTTCATCTCCTTCTTCTCTTCCTTTTCCTCCTTCTTTGTTAATTTGATCTCTTTTTTGTTAAAGAAAGAACTAAAAATTGGATTATTCATGCTTTCCTCTCTACTCAAATCACAGACTCGATCAGCAACTCCAAATCACTGCCGCAAAAGACCTCGAATGGACACCTTTTTGCACCTTCTATTGAGCATACTTCATCCACACCCCGGGCCTATCGCCAAAAAATTCAGTGGAAAAGAGAAGAGTTTTAGAAGAGGATAGGCGCGTTGAAACTAATAGATGGGTCCAAAGAAGCAACGCGTTGATGGCGGGTCAGTGGATGTGAGCATCGACTATAAAGTTAACCCATATAAAGAAGAAATGAATGAATTAAAAGTCATGATTGCGAAAACATTTAAAGGAGATTATTGGAATGCAAGTGACTTTTTTCATTGTAAGAAGGAATTACGACAGAAAATATGGAAGGTTTTAGATGATAAAGGGCTTGATTTAGTTGAAAAATGGGCATGGGCTTGTCCAGATCGTCGAGCGCTGAATATTATAAGTCACTATGCACCAATAGTTGAAGTTGGATGTGGCAAGGGATACTGGGCAAGATTACTAAGAGATATATGCGATGTAGACATTGTAGCATATGATAAATACGTTGATATCTCAAGTTGTCATACAAAAGTGTCGGTTGGAGGTCCTGAAGTACTCAAACAAACAAAGAATATGAATCGTACATTATTGTTGTGTTATCCAGATGAGAATGAGGCAATAGCTGCTGAATGTTTGGATAATTTCAAAGGAGATACTATCATTCATGTTGGTGAGATGATGGTCGGGAATGGGACACTTTTTGGTGTACCGCAAGCACCATTTGGTCGCACTTCTTCTGCTGACTTCCAAGTTTCACTACAAGAAAGCTTTCATCAAGTTTTAGTATGCGAATTATTGAATCGTTTTCCATACAGCAGAGACTGTATTTCTGTATGGAAACGGACACAGATGGTTGTAGGGAAGGAGCACGCGGAGTACATAGACGAACCAGTAGAAGTAGTCAAGGCAGCAAAGACAAGTAAGAAAGAGAGCAAGAAGAAGGGTAAAGATAGTAGTAGTGGTGCAAGTGGAAGTGTGGAATTCATGTCTATTGATGATTTAAAACTATTAAGAGAAAGTGGGTTAGATCAACAGTACAGTGAGAGCACTGAGGAAGCGATGTATGCGTACATTCCAGCCGACGAAATGCTGCCAACCGATCGAGTGGCGCGATGCGTGCCTCAGTCGCTGATGGCCCCGTTAAACTAGACTAGCTAGTTGGTAGTTCATAAGGGGTAAAGAATTTGTATTTTGTGTATTAATCTTTTATCTTTTTACATAAAAATCTAATATTTACTATCACCTCCCTTCTTCTTCTCGCCAAGTTCGAAATGTTTAGTACGTTTAATAGCTAGCTGCTTCTTTGCCTTGCATTCCTTGCACTCTAGACGAAGGACGATCTTCTTGGTTGTCTTGGCCTTCTTGTGGAAAACTGGCTTGGTTTGACCACCAAAACCCTTTTGTTTTTGATGATACCTTCTTTCACCTTGGGCGAATGCTCCTCTTTTACCAGCTTTATATTGTGTAACTTTATGAGTGGTATGCTTCTTGCATTTCTTACTCTTGCAAAAGGTTTTTCTCTCCTTTGGAATATTAACCATTTTCTATCCTAAGTAGTAAGTATTAAAGTAAGTATAATGTCTCACATGTGTATATTGATTGATTATAATAGGTAAGCTATGGGGCAGGAATGTGGAAAAGACATGCTGAACTGTGGGATCAATGGGTCAAACATCATGGGTATATCATGCTGCTGTTGTGTTGATTGTTGTATCAAATGATTTATCAGAATCTATTGTATATAATTAGAATTGATAACTACGCGAATAATACCCGATTTTCCACAATATTAGTGCATAAAGCTCTATTAACAATAAAATAACTGAATTCAAGAAAGCAGTTATAAAGTTGCGAATAACAGACTCAGGCACCCAATTCGTGTACTTCTCCACACAATTTGCATACAATAGTTACGCATTCCTCACAACAGATACAACATAACTGATAACAAGCCCATATTGCATGTATCCATTGCGGATAAAGCGCCAGTCTGTCGCAGAAGTCATGGCTAAAATAAGTCATTCCAGCTGACAAGTGCTTAAGACCCACGAGTAAGCCCAGTTCTATGAAGCTACATCTCTATCAAGCATCCATCTGCCACATTATCCCGCCCCTATTGCCACCCAGTCAACGTAGCGTTTGGAAAACTCACCTTTTATTACTATTATTTTTTCCTCTTTTTTTTTGATGGCGGATGGCCATAGGCTAGTTAGGGTAGGTAGCAAAATTTTAAAGTGACAAAAAACATGTTATACGTGTAAAGGAAGAGTAGTAAGCGCACGTTAGTCTGAACAACGTAACTTCTGATGTAAATACACAATTAAAAGGTTTATATAAGTACATGTCCCAATATATGTGGTCATGATTACGTTGTTGTAGCTATTGCTGCTTCATTCCTTGATCGTTTAATAACCTTATCAAGTTCAGGGTGTATTTATCTTTATCTCTTCTCTAATCATTCAATTAATCCCTACGATTTCAAATTTGAATAGCGATATCGCGAGTGTCTGTGACAGAGAGAGGAATTATAAGAGATGAAGCGCCCTGGACCTCCATCAAATAATGGTCCCGCCAAGGCGAGTTACACTGGTGGTTACAAAGGTCGTCGAGGTGAGGATGATGAGCCTTCCTTCGAGGAAGTAATGATGATGGACGATGAATTATTAGTTGAAGAAATGATAGAAATTGATGGTAAAGATGATGCAGATGGAAATCTAAGATCTACCAAATGGTCTCGAGCTAATGCAGATGCAACTTATAATGTTGCTGATGAGAATTTATTGTTTCAATGGTGTGATATAGACATGACATCGAGTCAACCATTGACTGCGAATCCAGATGGCAAAGCTGTTGTTGGCTCTCTTGAAGGTCCTGTGCCTGTTGTGCGTCTCTATGGTGTAACCAAGGATGGTAAGTCAGTCATGGCTACTATTCATGGATTTACACCATATTTTTATGTATCAGCACCACAAGGTGCAGACATTACTGATCAATCACTTGGTTTATTGCGTACAACTTTAGATCAAAGAATGCGAGAAAAGGCCAGAGCAAGTGAAAGAAACTGTAAGTCGTTTGTTTTAGGTATTGAAAGGGCAGAAAATAAGCAGAGTGTGTATGGTTATCACTTTGGTACTACAAAGACATTTTTAAAGGTATATGTCTCTATGCCTTCAATGGTTCCAGGCGTTAAACGGCTATTCGATGATGGTGTCAGCATCTCCAACGGTTCGTACTTTAAAGGCCAAACATTTGAGAGTAACGTCCCTTTTGTACTTCGCTTTATGATTGATAACAATATTACTGGGTCTGATTGGATTGAATTTCCTCGTGGAACTTACTCTATTCGTGGTCCTACCGAGCGAGTATCCCGATGCACTTATGAAGTAGACATCACCTTCAACAACATCATCACACACGAGTGTAGCGGCATCTACTCGTCCATTGCTCCCTTCCGTATCTTAAGTTTTGATATTGAATGCCAAGGGAGAAAGGGACATTTTCCTGAACCCGAGTTCGATCCGGTCATCCAAATTGCCAACACAGTGACACTTCAAGGCAGCGATAAGCCCATTATACGCAACGTCTTCACCTTGAACACTTGTTTGCCTATAGTTGGTGCACAGGTGATATCCTCTGCTACTGAAGAAGAAATGTTAATCAAATGGAAGGCATTTGTATGCGCATGTGATCCCGATATTATCACCGGCTACAACATCGGTAACTTCGATATTCCGTACCTTTTGAACCGAGCCAAGACGTTAGAAAAGAAAAACGCTCAATTGAAACGATTCCCTGATTTAGGTAGGTTGAAAGGAGTCAAGGCGGTGATGAAGGACACCACCTTCCAGTCAAGTGCGTACGGCAAGAGAGAGTCGGTGGAGACCACCATAAACGGTCGAGTTATCTTCGACATGTTGCCATATATGAATCGTAATCACAAGTTGTCCTCGTATACCTTGAACTCGGTGTCGGCAGAGTTTCTGGGCCAGCAGAAGGAGGACGTGCATCACTCAATAATCAGTGACTTACAGCTAGGTAGTGACGCAGATAGACGTCGTTTAGCTGTGTATTGTTTGAAGGATGCGTATTTACCGCAGCAATTGATGAACAAGTTGAGTGTAATGGTCAACTACATCGAGATGGCCAGAGTGACGGGAGTCCCGTTGAACTTCCTATTGACGCGCGGTCAACAGATCAAGGTATTTAGTATGTTGGCACGAAAATGTTTAAAGAAAGGCTTGTTAATCCCTCACTTAGCGCGTCAAGGCGGTGACGATGCGTCTTACGAGGGTGCGACCGTTATTGAGCCAAAGAAGGCGTACTACGAGGTGCCCATCGCCACTCTAGATTTCGCATCTCTTTATCCTTCTATTATGCAAGCTCACAACCTTTGTTACTCAACCCTTGTGCAGCCATCAGATATTCCAAAGCTGCAGCAGGGCTCGTACGAGACGTCACCTTGCGGCAACACTTTTGTTATCAAGAAGACTCAAGAAGGTATCTTACCTCAAATTTTAGATGAATTACTAGCTGCGCGTAAGAAGGCCAAGAAGGACATGGCAGCCACCGACGATCCCCATGAAAAGGCCGTGCAAAACGGCCGTCAGTTGGCTCTGAAGATATCCGCTAACTCGGTGTACGGTTTCACTGGTGCGACCGTTGGACAGCTGCCTTGCGTCCCCATCGCCTCTTCAACGACGTCATATGGCCGCAATTTATTACTTGAAACAAGAAAATTTGTTGAGGAAACATATACGGTAGCCAACGGCTATGAGTACAACGCCGAGATCGTCTATGGTGATACCGACTCCGTCATGGTTAACTTTGGCTATCCAACGGTCGCCGAGACCATGCCTATGGCCACGAAGGCCGCCGACGACATCAGTGCCATCTTCCCTAAACCAATCAAAATTGAGTTCGAGAAGATCTACTACCCTTACTTGCTCATGAACAAGAAGAGATACGCCGGTCTGCTGTGGACGAACAGTGAGAAGTATGACAAGATGGACGCGAAGGGACTCGAGACGGTGCGCAGAGACAACTGCTTGCTTGTGCGCCGCCTCATCGATACCTGCCTGCGCAAGATCCTTATTGAGCGCGACACCAACGGTGCGATTGACTATGCAAAAGGGATTATCTCCGATTTATTACAGAATAAAATGGATATAAGCATGCTTGTCATCACCAAATCCCTGGGTAAGTCAGCTAGTGACGATGATTACGTGAATAAACAGGCGCATGTGGAGTTGGCTATGCGCATGAAGAAGCGCGATCCGGGATCTGCTCCTCAAGTAGGTGATCGTGTTCCTTATGTCATTATTCAAGCGGCAAAGGGTGCACCTGCTTATGAAAAGAGTGAGGATCCGGTGTACGTACTCGAGAACAACCTGCCAATCGACACCGAATATTACCTAACAAACCAACTGTCGAATCCGTTGACGAGAATATTCGAGCCGATCATTCCTAACCCGCAGACCCTGTTATCCGGTGATCATACGCGCACAGTTTGCAAGCCAACACCAACAGCAAAAGCAGGTGGAATCATGATGTTTGCAGTGAAGAAGGACAAGTGCATGGGCTGCAAGACTCTCATCGCCGACAAGGACAAGGTGGAAGGCAGTCCCTTGTGCGTCAACTGCTACGCGAAAGAGGATGAGATTTATTTAACAAAATTAGCTGATGTGAACTTGCACCAGAGCACGTATAACTCGCTGTGGACCGAGTGCCAGCGCTGCCAGGGCTCCTTCCATCAAGAAGTCATCTGCTCCAACAAGGATTGCCCTATTTTCTACAAGAGGAAGAAGGTGCAGATGGACTTGCAGCAGGCGCAGGAAGCTTTAGATAAATTTACATGGTGAATATCATTGCTTGTATATTACTTAGATTGAATTGCTCGCTTCTTTCTCTGCTTCTTGCGCTGTCGGCGGAGTCGCGCTTGTGACCTTACGCTGGTACTTCTGGTATGTTTTATTGAGTGAAGCCACGAAGGTAGCGACGTCATCCCGCGTCATCCCTATTGTAACGGCGACGGTGAAGTAGGACGCGGGATACGCCGAGTGATGCGATCCCCAGTTGATGAAGCTATAACCATTGATTACGGTGGTCTTGTTCACATTATTGATGACTCGGCAGCCAGATATGTTCCGTTGGAACAGCATGGAACCAAAGAAAGGCAAGTCACTCGAGGCACTGCTTGACCCGGTGCTGCGCAGTGACACGGCGTAGGAGATAGTGTTCCTTGGTGAGGAGAGGATCGTCTCGCTACTCAACTGTAAAAAGCTGGCTATATCCTTGGTGAATGCGGGGATGAGCTCCTCATTGCGGAGAGATAGTAACCGGCGATAGCCCGACTCGCCCATGGAAAGCAGCGTGATGAATAGGTCGACGATAGGGTTGGCGTTGGCTCTGCCAGGGTACAGTCCCGTCAACTCTTTCATAAACACTTCATTGCAACTACTCACAATAGCCCCGCCAACCGGTACCATGAAGTTCTTGTCAGTGCTTTGCACCACTGCATCGACGCGACCGACTACATGCGCGCGGTTAATTAGCTTCGTGATAGTCGGACACTGCAGACCATAGGCATTGTTGATTATGTGCGGTATACTCAGCTCCTTGCATAGCTTCCCGACTTCATCGACTCGATCCGGCTGGCGAGGCGCGAAGCAGCTGGTGGTGCTGAAGACGCACAGCACTTCGTTGTGATACTGTTTGCATAACTCATTAATTGCTGAAATATTTGTTTCTAAATTATAAACCGTTTTGTCGCCCACAGTCACTGCCTCGAGTAACGGCTCGACGATTAGTGGCGTCAAGCCGGCGGTTATTATGGACTTGAAGCACGATTTCTGGTCGATTCGAGACCAAATAACGTATTTTCCCTGAGGATTTTGCTTTTTTAATGTTAATAAAACCATAGTTAGCGACATTCCCGTGGCTAGCGGAAGCACCACACAACTCTTCATGCATGTAAGGCCAGCAATATGCAGTGCATGTAACGCCATCGAGTTAGTCAATGAGTATATGATCGATGAACCTGCTGCCTTTGGTTGTATCTCAACAATATCACCACTTCTACCTATTCCATGCGACAGTGAATAATTACGCCGCCGCACTAGTGATGAGAAAAGTCTCCCCTCTCTCTCTCCCACACCTACATTGCCGTCAAAGTTATTACTATCCATCTTACTGCATTCCATGAGCAAGTATTCAATCGTTTCATCATCCCAACCTTCAAGTGGTAACTTTTTGTGAACAAATAAGCTATTTAGTAGTGCTTGGCGCGCCCTTATACTCTGCAAGCCTTGTGCCACGTATGTCTTGGCCTTGGAACCGAGCACATTTCCTACGAACTCTTCCATACAAACGAAGTGACGAGGTCTTTCTCTTCTTCTTTTTTTTTTTCAGGAAGAAAAAATTTCGAAAGCAGTTCCACACCCAGTGCGTACAAAGTCACTCTTTTCCTCTCTGAATTACTCGCTGGAAACTGGCGAGGTTAGCTTCTAGCCTCTAACAGTGCATATGGCTCGCTCTAATCCCAGAAAGTCAGACTTTTAAAATTCCACACTCACCGGCCAG
>JACCDO010114257.1_pt1 | contig 10054 bp, 7 predicted proteins | sample 7446101 | NCBI WGS metagenome assembly JACCDO01 (sample SAMN15323440, study PRJNA562643) | freshwater metagenome | isolation source: river surface water | place: USA:Blue River Watershed | collected 2017-08-16
ACCGGAACTTTGGCTAATTCTAAATTCTCAATCGCCTTTTCATCCGGATTGAATACGGCTAAGCCCAACGAACTCAAGCCCATATTTTTTAAATAGTCTCTTCTTTTCATTATAGGTTGCCTTTTTTACGTTGATCAATGATGTACTCCGATGTCCGTAGCGATAATGCCAAAATCGTCCAGGTTGCATTTTTGTCTCCCTGAGAAACAAATGGCGCCGCATCCGCGACAAATAAATTCTTCACGTCATGTGCCTGACAGTTAGAATTCAAAACCGAGGTACTCTTATTATCTCCCATACGAGCCGTTCCCACTTCGTGAATGATACGTCCTGGATCCGCTAACCCGTAATTGTTTTCTGCACCCGGTTTTTTGCCCATCGGCTCGCCACCCATCGCATGAATAATTTCCTCAAAAGTATCCTGCATGTGCTTCGCCTGCTTCACCTCGTAATCGCTCCACTTGTAATTGAAACGTAACACAGGAATACCATATTTGTCCACCACATTCGGGTCGATTTCACAATAATTGTCCTCACGAACAACCGGCTCACCACGTCCCGCAAAACTTACGTAAGATCCGTAGAAACGACGGTAATCTTCTTTCAATGTCGCGCCATAGCCACCCGCTGCCTTTTTCAAGCCATCACGTGTGAAATTCTCCCGACCATTTAATCCTTCAATGCCCCAGCCAAAACCATAGCTTGGCATACCCATACCTCCACCGTATTCGATGTGGTATCCACGAGGAAAATCTAATTTTGCGTTGTCTAACCACCACGGAGTGTAAATGTGCATACCACCTACACCATCTTCATTGTAACGCTTGCGGTTAAACAAAGACGGAATAATCGCAGAACGCGACGCACCCGTCGAGTCATTTAAATATTTACCCACGACACCACTCGAATTGGCTAAACCATTCGGGAAGCGTGAGCTTTTAGAATTCAATAATAAACGAGCCGTTTCACCCGCACTGGCTGCCAAAACAACAATTTTCCCTTTCACGGTATATTCTTGCATCGTCCCTGTGTGGACATACGAAACGCCCGTAGCTAATCCCGTTGCTGGATCTGTCAACACCTCACGTGCCATGGCGAAAGGCAACATGGTTAAATTGCCCGTTGCTGCCGATGGCTTAATCAAAACAGACGAAGAAGAGAAATCCGCATACGCTGAACACCCACGATTACATTGACCGCAATAAAAACATTGGCCACGCTCATTGTTGATGGGTTTTGTCAACATCGACATCCGTGAAGGATAGGTCGGTATACCTAAGGCTTTATTCGCCTTTTTAATCATTAACTCATGCAAACGAGGTGTAGGAGCTGGTAAGAAATAACCATCCGGATTATTCCGAAGGCCTTCATTACTGCCAAATACCCCGATCATCTTATCCACCTTATCGTAATAAGGTTTCATATCATCGTAGCCTATCGGCCAGTCATCACCCAATCCATCGATACTTTTACGTTTGAAATCATCCGGTCCAAAACGTAGGGAAATACGTCCCCAGTGGTTCGTACGACCACCGACCATCCGTGAACGGAACCAGTCGAATTTCGTGCCTTCTTTGCGTGTGTAAGGTTCTCCATCGATGTCCCAACCGCCATAGGCCGCGTCAAAATCACCAAAATTACGGAGAGACGAACTCGAACCGCGACGAAGAGATTCGTACGGCCACTTTAATTGAGTCATGTCTTTGGGGTCTGCTGGATCGAACGGTTGGCCTGCTTCCAACACACAAACTTTGGCTCCCGCCTTCGTTAATGTATGTGCTGCCATCCCTCCACCGGCTCCAGAGCCTACAATCACCACATCGAAAACTTCCTGCTGGGATTGAATGTATATAGACGAATTAATCATAGTTATTGATAAGGTTTTAAAGAATGGTAAATGTATAAAATTTGACTTATTTTTGTCTTCATTAGCGACAAAAATTTTGGCCAAAAAAACACCCGATGGGCAAGAGCCTTTGAAAAAAGGAGAGACCCCACTTTCCAGACAGTTTAATCAAATCAAAGCCAAGTATCCTGGAGCCATTTTGCTATTCCGGGTAGGTGACTTTTATGAGACGTTTGGAGAGGATGCGGTAAAGGCTTCCAAGATCTTAGGGATCACGTTAACGCGCCGGAATAACGGCAATGCCGACGATCATTTAGCTGGATTTCCACACCATTCTTTAGATACCTATTTACCCAAATTAGTGCGTGCTGGCCAGCGCGTAGCCATTTGTGACCAGCTGGAAAATCCAGCCGAAGCGAAAGGTATTGTGAAACGCGGTGTGACCGAATTAGTCACTCCCGGCGTTTCGTTTAACGATCAAGTGCTCGATCATAAACGCAATAATTACGTCGCCGCCATCAGTTACCAAGAAAAAGACGCGCAATACGGCGTGGCATTTTTAGATATATCGACCGGGGAATTCATGTGCTCGCAGGGGCCTTTGGCCTATGTCCAAAAGCTGATTCAAAGTTTCATGCCCGCGGAGATTTTATACCCGAAAAAATACCGGTCGGTTTATCAAGAAAATTTCGGCGACCAAACCCATTCCTTCTCCTTAGAAGAGTGGATTTTTTCACATGAATTTACCTATCCTTTATTGACCGAACATTTCAAGACTAAAAATCTGAAAGGTTTTGGGATCGAAAATATGCCGCTCGGCATCATCGCCGCCGGGGTGATTCTACATTACCTCGCAGAGACCGAGCATAAACAGGTCGGTCATATCGCAACGATCCAACGAATCGAGGAGGATAAATTTGTGTGGCTGGATCGGTTCACGATTCGCAATTTGGAGCTCGTTTATTCCGTCCAAGAAGGTGGAGTGCCACTGATTTCATTATTGGACCAAACGCTCACGCCCATGGGCGCACGCTTGTTGCGGAAGTGGATGGTCTTGCCGCTGAAGGAGTTGGGGGCGATTCAGGAGCGCCAACAAGGCGTTGCGGGCTTATTGGAATTACCCGATGTCCTCGAGGCGTTAATCAATTTATTGAAGCCCATTGGTGATTTGGAGCGTTTGATTTCCAAAGTGGCAGCTGGTCGAATTAACCCGCGGGAATTGGTTCAATTGAAAAGAGCTTTGCAACAAATTCCAGCGATCAAGGAAACCTTGGCCTCACATCCCGCTGAAATTTTACAGAAGTGGGCGGATCAATTGAATCCTTGTTTGCATTTGGTGCAGAAGATTGAGTCCGCGTTGCGTGACGACGCACCGATGCTCGTGCATCAAGGTGGCATTATCAAAACAGGGTATCTAGCTGAGTTGGATGAGCTACATTTATTATCGACCAACGGCAAAGATTACCTGGCTGCGATGCAGAAGCGGGAGATTGAACGGACGGGGATAACGTCGTTGAAAGTGGCTTACAATAAGGTTTTTGGCTATTATTTGGAAGTGACCAATGCGCATAAAGACCGTGTGCCGCCGGAGTGGATTCGCAAGCAGACACTCGTGAATGCCGAGCGATACATTACGGAGGAATTGAAAGGATATGAGGAGAAGATTTTAAGTGCGGAGGATAAGATTTCGACAATTGAATTTGGCATTTTTCAGGAGCTGGTGCGTGAATCACTCGAATATTTGGAGTTGATTCAGTTGAATGCACACGGCATCGCGACCTTAGATGTGTTGACAAGTTTTGCCGTCGTGGCCAAACGCAATGGCTATGTGCAGCCTACCTTACATACGGGTGATTCGATACAAATCGAGGCTGGCCGCCATCCAGTCATTGAGCAACAATTGCCATTGGGTGAAGAATACGTGCCAAATGACGTGTATTTAGATAATGAAACCCAACAAATCATCATGATTACCGGGCCTAACATGGCGGGTAAGTCGGCCCTTTTACGTCAGACAGCACTCATCGTTTTGATGGCGCAAAGGGGTTCTTTCGTGCCGGCGACGTCGGCATCGATCGGATTAGTGGACAAGGTTTTCACGCGGGTAGGAGCATCAGATAATCTTTCCAAAGGGGAATCAACCTTCATGGTGGAGATGACTGAAACCGCTGCGATTTTAAATAATTTGTCGAATAATTCATTGGTCTTATTGGATGAAATCGGTCGGGGAACGTCTACCTATGACGGGGTTTCCATGGCTTGGGCGATTGCGGAGCACGTGCATAATCATCCGAAATGCAGAGCTAAAACCCTATTCGCAACCCATTATCATGAATTGAATGAATTAGCGGAGGACTTTCCTCGCATCAAGAATTTCCACGTTTCCGTGAAGGAAGTGGGCAATAAGATTATTTTCTTGCGGAAATTAGTTCCGGGAGGATCGGCCCATAGTTTTGGTATTCATGTGGCCCAAATGGCCGGAATGCCTACGTCGCTCGTACTACGTGCGCATGAGATTTTGCAAAATCTCGAGAAGGATCATGTACTCGAAGCGAATGTAGACAAGCTCAAAGATATGCCGAAAAACAACTATCAACTGAGTTTATTCGGTTCTGAAATCCCGGAAGGGCTCAAGAAAATCGAGGAGCAATTAGGTGAATTGGATGTAAATACGCTGTCACCGATCGAGGCGCTGTTGAAGTTGAATGAGCTGAAGAGGTTATTGTAGAGACGCGATACCTCGCGTCTTTTTTTCAAAATAACAATGTAGTGACGCGATACTTCGCGTCTTTTTTTATGTATGACGCGAAGTATCGCGTATTTACAATATTTTTCGCGAGGTATCCCATCCAAAACAAAAAAGACGCGAAGTATCGCGTCTCTACAATAAATTTTACCTCTCACCTAATTTCTTACATCCAACCCCCAATTCAACTTACTCCGTAACGTAGTTAGGAAATCATCCCCAGGAATCTTGACAATTTTGGCGGAGAAAGGGGCTTTTTGGACCTCAATGGCGAATTTGGAATCGATGACGCGTGAGCGGGAATCGATGGATATTAGGAAATTTTGACTGCGGCTCGTGACTTCGAAGCGCAATTTAGATTCACTGGAAACGACCAATGGACGCACGTTTAAGTTGTGCGGGCTCATTGGCGCGATGATTAAAATATCAGAACTTGGCATCACTAAAGGACCACCTACGGATAGAGAATAGCCCGTTGAACCTGTGGCTGTCGAGACAATTAATCCATCTGCCCAATACGAGTTCAGGTAATTGCCGTCCACAAAAGCTTTGATCACAATCATGGAAGACGTATCCGTTTTCATGATGCCGACCTCATTTAAGCCAAATTGTTTGTCTTCAAATAATTCGATTTCTGACTGCACACTCACGAGCGTACGGTCTTCGATGCGGTAATTACCTTGGATTAATTGGTCCAAGGCTGGGCTAACTTCTTGTGGCGATAAAGTGGCCAAGAAGCCTAATCGGCCGGTATTTAAACCCAGAATAGGTAATTCCTTGGCACCGATGTGCGTCAACGTTTCCAATAGGGTACCGTCGCCACCAATACTCCACGCCATGTGCGCGTCGGTAGGGGTGCCCGTTTTTTCGTTATAGGAAGGGATGTCGGCAACGTCAAATTGGTGTTCAGCTAAATGCTGCTTAAAGTATTCAGATAAGATGGGCACACAGTTTTTGGACGTAATTTCTCGCCAAATAGCCTCCATCAGCGGTTTCGTTTCCGCATTAAAAGACTTTCCATGAATGGCTAAACGTAGTGACACCGATTATGGATTTAAAAATTTCATTAATAAGTCAAAGCGCTCATTATCAGCTGCTTCGCGCTTTCCGAACACATAGGCTTTGTTAATAATCACCCCATGACGCTCTAATCCTTGAATGATTCCTGAGAATTGTTCGGTTTGGATTTGAACCACTAATTCCGGTAATCCCAAGGCATCCTTACTATTCCGGAGCATAAAAGAACGCGTAATTAAGCCGCGATTTTCTTCAATAATCCGGGCAATTAAGCTGAATGAGTCGTGCTGAATATGAAAAGGAAGGTAGATGATTCCACCATCTTGACCATTAAAACCATTCAAGGCAATTGCCTCACCCACGGAGCTTAGACTAATATATCCTTGCCATTCTTGGGAATCATTGACGACTGGAATTAGCTTGAATTGGCTTTTTTCAAAAAGGGGTAAACTGGCGAATAAATCCTCGTCGGCCTCCAATGAATAATCCTTGAAAAATGAAGTTAATTCACTCAATTTTCCGTCTGGATGATTGCTGCTTGCCACCAGTTCTTCGGTGATATTTCCCACATATTTTTTTCCGTCCAACACGGCTATGTTGGTCAGTTCATGGCTATGAAATGCCTTCATCGCTTTTTGAATTGAATCCGTCAGTTTCAATACAGGAAAATCGTACGATAAGTAAGCGAGCGTAAGCATGCTATACGGGATTTTGGTCTAGCCATTTGGCTAAAATCTGGTTGAATTCTTGCGGTCTTTCCATCATGGGTGCATGGCAACAATGATCGATGAAATGTAGCTCTGAACCTGGAATTAATTCATTGAATTCATGGCCCACTTGCGGTGGGGTAATGGTATCATTTAAGCCCCAAATCAATAGGGTAGGGGCATTTATCCGAACAATATCTTTGGCCATGTTGTTCCGCTGCGCGGATTTGGCAATGGCAATAATGCGCATCACTTTAGGGATGCTATTCGTGATTTCGAATACCTCGTCGACCAATTCCTTGCTCGCCGTTTTGGGGTCATAAAATGTATATTCAACCCGCTCTTTGATGTACTCGTAATTACCACGTTTTGGGTAAGATCCACCCATGGAATTTTCGAATAATCCAGACGATCCAGTTAGGATTAATCGTTGAACTTTCGTTGGATATTTTAGGGTATAAATCAAAGCCACGTGGCCTCCTAATGAATTTCCGATTAGGCTGAATTTGTCGAGTTTTTTGTAGTCAACAAATCCTTCGATAAATGTGGTTAAACCTTCACATCCAGCCTCTTTGATAGGCATGTCGTGTATGGGCATTAATGGAATGATGACTTTGTATTTTTGGATGAAGTGGGTGATAACGCCCTCCCAATTGCTGAGTGCGCCAAATAAACCATGAAGGAGCAGTAAAGTATCGCCGGATCCCTCCTCGATATACTGGTAGTCTTGTTCCTTCTTAATTGTATAATTCATTCCTAGTACCCATTTAATCTGCAAAGTAATAAAAAAGACTTTAAACTTTTGTAAGTTTATGCAGTTTGTTCATTTTAAATATTTCATGAAACCAGTTGTCATCATTGGCGCAGGAATGGCCGGCTTGCAGGCCGCCTCGCAATTGCACTTAAATCAGATTCCGTTTATCTTGGTGGACGCTCAAAATTACGTGGGTGGCCGACTCCATTCTGAGAATTTCAAAGGCTTCACACTCGACGCAGGTTTTCAGGTTTTACAAACCAATTACCCGGAAGTGCAACGCAGTTTGGATTTGCCGGCGTTGGACATGGCAGCTTTTGAATCAGGGGCTTACTTGTGGAATAACGATTCGTGGTTGGCCTTCGTGAATCCGCTCAAACAACCTGGATCCCTTTTTGACGTGTTGTCGTCCGGAATCATGTCCTTCAAAGATGCTTTTTTATTAGCTCGCTTATGGTTTATCACGCAGGCTGATGTCCAAGCTCTCCGTTCAATGGAATCCACCCAAGATTTTCTAAATCGTTGGGGTTTCTCACCAAAATTTCAATCACATTTTCTTCGGCCATTTTTTGGCGGGATCTTTTTATCGGCTGGTTTAAATCCGCCGGCCTCCTTGTTTCGCTATTACATGAAGCAATTTTTAGAGGGAACTGCCGCGATACCAGCGGCTGGTATGGGGTCAATCCCAGCGCAATTGGCAGCTGCTTTGCCTGCCGATTCGATCCGTTTGGGAACGCAGGTGACTCAAATTTCTGCACATCAAGTGAATTTGTCGGATGGTCATGCGGTGGAGGCGGAACATGTTATCCTTGCTACAGATGCTTCAGCTGCTGCGAAACTATTGGGGGTGTCACTCGAAAAAGGTGCCTTTTGGAGCACCAAGACGTTATATTTTCAAGCGCCGGCTTCAGCCGACAAGAAGTCCATGTTGCACCTGGTTCCGAATAGTCGGGTGTTGCATTATGCTTACTTGAATCATGTGCAGTCAAGCTATGCGCCTCCGGGTAAAGATTTAATTTCGGTTACCACGCTCGATGTCTCGATGCATTCGGCTGATGTATTAGCGGAGCTCGCGCCATTTGTAGGTCCTAGCATCCAAAAATGGGCATTTTTGAAGGAATACCTCTTGCCAGAAGCCTTACCTGTGGTGGGCGCTTTTAATGAACTGAAGCAAAAAGCTGCGGAGGCTGGCATCGTTTTAGCCGGTGATTTCACTGGTTTCCCATCCTTGCAATCGGCCATGAATTCAGGTCGTTTGGCTGCTGAAGGATGCCAAAAGCCCTGATAATTATCAGGAAATTTTTCCGCTAAATTTGTATCTTTGTCGCTCATTTTGTTTAACCATATGAAAAGAATCCTACTTGCGTTCGCCTTCATGGCTGCTTTTGCCTCTTGTAAAAAAACGAATCCCAATTATCAGCAGGAAGCGGCAAATCCTAAGTTTTTAGAGCGTGCACAAAATATGTTGACCGAAAGTATCATTCACGATATTTTCGCTCCACCCGTTTCTTCGCGAATTTACATGTATGCCAGTGTGGCGGGGTATGAGGGGGCGATTCATGCGGATAAGCGTTTTCGTTCGTTTGTAGGTCAATTGAATGGCTTTGAAAAAGTGGCTCAGCCAGAGGCGGGATTGGAATATTGTTATCCATTAGTTTCGACGCGTGCATTTTTATCGGTAGGTAAAAAATTGACATTTGCACAGGAATTATACGTTGAATTTGACAAACAAATTGAGGCAGATTTTCGCAAAACGGGTATACCGGATGACGTATATGAGCGTTCAGTCGCTTTAGGAGATTCCATTGCGGCTTCAGTGATGCGCTGGGCAGCCAAAGATAATTATAAGCAAACACGTGGTTTCCGATTTACGGTTACGAATTTACCGGGTACTTGGACGCCTACGCCCCCTGCTTACATGGATGCAGTGGAGCCTTATTGGACGAAAGTTCGTCCGGTAGCCTTGGATTCCTCATCACAATTTAGAGCACCGGTACCTTCTAAATTTGATTTGACGAAAGGTAGTCCCTATTACAAAGAAGTGATGGATTCGTATGAAACGGTGAAGAATTTGACGAGTGATCAGCGGGATATTGCCAACTTCTGGGATTGTAATCCTTTTAAAATGAATATCACCGGACATGCGATGTTTGCGACCAAGAAAATGTCGCCGGGCGGTCACTGGTTGGGCATTGTAGCGCAAATTTCGCGTCAATACAACAAGCCGTATGTGGAAACAGCGGAGGCGTTAGCTTTGACTTCTTTAGCTATTTTTGATGGATTTATCTCGTGTTGGGATGAGAAATACCGGTCGATTCGCATTCGTCCGGAGACGGTGATTAATGCGTCGATTGATAAATCTTGGATTCCGGTATTGCAAACACCTCCGTTTCCGGAGTATACTTCTGGGCACAGTACGATTTCGCGTGCGGCTGCAGAGGTGTTGACGAAAGTTTACGGGGATAATGTGGCCTTCAATGATTCTACAGAAGTTCCTTACGGCCTACCGCCGCGTAAGTTTACGTCATTTATTCAGGCTTCGGATGAGGCGTCGATTAGTCGGCTTTACGGTGGAATCCACTTCCGCCCGGCCTTAGACGAAGGTGCGAAGCAAGGAGCCAAAGTGGGTAAATGGTTATTGAGCACCGTTAAAACACGCAAATAATGCATGACATTGCCTCGCGAGATGACATCAAGATTTTTGTGGATGCCTTTTATGGCGGCATGAAATCAGATGATTTGGTGGGGCATATTTTCCTCGATGTGATGCAGGTGGATTGGGCTCACCATTTACCCAAGATGTACGATTTTTGGGAGATGTTGCTGCTCGATGGATCCAACTACAAAGGCGCACCGATGCGTCCTCACTTAGAAATCAACCAAAAAGTCCCGTTGACCATGGCCCATTTTGACCGGTGGTTCGAGATGTTTTCCCAAACCTTAGACGCTCATTTTTCAGGTCCCAAAACGGAGGAGGCAAAGAC
>JACCDO010686815.1_pt1 | contig 10054 bp, 8 predicted proteins | sample 7446101 | NCBI WGS metagenome assembly JACCDO01 (sample SAMN15323440, study PRJNA562643) | freshwater metagenome | isolation source: river surface water | place: USA:Blue River Watershed | collected 2017-08-16
ACTTCAGAGAGAGTTTCAGTGAATTCGTAGGCAACGCCGAAGGCATCGCCTGCCGCATACCCGCGCAGGACTCGTTCGATATCTGCGATAGTGAACGAATCCATAATGTGCTCTTACTTACGGAGCAGATCCGGACGAATGCGACCACGAACTTCTCGCTGCGGCCAGCTGCTATCTCCAGTTAAGAGATGGTTTCCTGCCGGGTCGGTCAGCAGAGTCTCTTCGACCTTCCACCCCTTGCCGGTGGGATTCCAGGCAATTGGCTGGAATGGCTGAATAAGGCGGGCACTTGAGGGGGTGGCGGGCCAGTCGCGTGGCATATAGCCGGTTGGACCACCTTGGTGATGGCGGTGCCATTCATCACCATCAAAGCCATGTGCGCCATAGGAGCGAGCCGCTACATCGATGACTGAAGAGAACGGGGCGCCGATAACGGTCGCATCGAGAAGGTCAGCCTCCACCTCAAGCAGTGATGTGTATTCGCCCTCCTCGCTCTGAGTGAGCGGAGCGAAGGTGACGATGCGAGTGACAGAAGCAATCAACCCCTTCTCTTTTGCGCAAATCGAGGCACTAGCTCGAGAGTTGATAAGAGCATCTGTTGGAAGCGGATGGCGGAATCTCTTAACCCGAGACTCCCCCGCAACTCCGAGAAAAGAGATTTCTAGGTTCTGGCGCCAGAGCGCTGATGTGATACGGGCTGCCACATCAATCTCACGATCGCTACTGACAACCTCTCGCATCGCCTCACCGAGAGCTAGGGCAGATCGACGTGCAATATCTTTAAGACGGTTTTGGTCGTACTGATCGAGGCTTGCTCGTAGGATTTCGATCTCGGTGCCAAGATCGGTAAGGCCAGGCCCGGGCTGATCGCAGCCGATAGCAACGCCCGCTGCGATTCCATGGGCTCTGCCCTCCCACCATTGAACTGCCCTCACTTCAAGGCTGGCCGGAAACTCTTCTGCAGATAATCGTGGCGCTTCAATTGCATTTGTTACTGCATAAACTGAATTATCAGTGATGATTAAATCAAAGCAGGCTGCATCAATCGTGGTGGGAACATGAGCGCGACCGCTAATCACCCAGGCTAAATTCGGGTTACGGCGAAGGATGAGTGCGCCAAGACCCTTCTCCTCCATTAACGCCCGGAGAGAGGAAACCTTTGATTGAAACGCCTGCTCATGATTCATGCCAGAAGGGTACGCACTCTCCTTCGATTTTTGAAAGATATATTCATACTTCTACATAAAGATCTTCTATACAAAAATCATGTCGGGCAGTATCGTCTCTATATGCGAGGCGATGACTTACTTAAGGCAACGCTCGATGACGGCACCTACTTCTCTAATCCATTTCCGCTCTTTGCTCAGCTACGTGAGCATGACCCCATCTTTTATAGCGAACATCTAGGCGGCTGGGTGGTCACCCGATATGACGATGTTGCCGAGATTCTCCATAACCATCAGGATTACTCGAGCAAAGGACGAGTTCTGCATCTCATCAGCCAACTTGATGGTGATGTGAGAGATCAGTTGCCGCTGTTGCAGATGCACTTTGCCACTGGTTTGGCGCATTCAGATGCTCCAGAACATAAGCGGTTACGCTCACTCCTTGCTCAAGCATTCACCCCAAAGATCTCCGAGAATATGCGCCCGATTACCAAGTCGATTGTGGGAGACGTTCTCGATCAACTCGATTCAGAGGCAGATCTCATCGCAGATCTATTAACCCCCGTGCCGGCGCTCGTTGTGGGCCAACTCTTAGGATCACGAGTTGAAGATATTCCTAACCTCATTCGCTGGGCTCATGCCATCAATGGCCTCTATGAGAAAGGAGGGAAGATTGATGGCGCCAAAGCTATTCATGCTGAAGAGATGCTCGGGCAGATGCGCGAGTTCGTCCGAGAGCGAGCCGATGAGAGAAGGTCGGCTCTTCAGAGAGGCAGTCTTGATCCTGAATCTGATGTGCTCGCCGGGTTAGTGAGCGCCGAGAGCGAAGATGGAGCGCTCAGTGATTCAGAGCTCCTCTCAACAATGGTGACTCTCTTTGTTGCTGGCCATGAGACCACCACACATCTGCTTGGAAATGGGTTGTTGGCCATTCTTCATCAACGCTCACTCTTTGAGGAGATATGTGCTGACCCAAACTTAATTCCCAAGGCAATCGATGAGATGGCGCGCTTCGATGGCTCAGTGCCGCGATCCTGGAGAATTGCAAAGCAAGAGATGCGAATTGGAGATATCACTATCCCTCAGGGAGCCCTAGTACTTCCAATTTTGGCATCGGCTAACCGCGATGAAAAGGTATTTGATAATCCAGATCGCTTTGATCTCCAAAGAGATTCACGGAAGCACTTGGCATTTGGGAAAGGTGTCCACGTATGCCTCGGCGCCCCATTAGCCCGGATTGAAGGTCAAGAGATCATCACCGAGATTGTGAAGCGTTTTCCAAATATCGCGCTCAATACGGAGTATGAGAAACTTCAATGGCGCAGAGACTTTGCCCTTCGCGGATTGATTGAGCTGCCGGTAACCCTTTAGCTTGGAGGCTTCTGTCTCTTTATAAAGTATAGGAAGCGCAGGCAAACATTAGAAAGAGCGATGCTAAGGAGACAATAATTGCCCCGACCGACGCCTTCTGCTTCTTTGATGATGCAGCAACTGAGAGGCCAATAGCAGTGAAAGAGATAATTGCCAGAATACCAATCTCAGTATCGTCGATATAAGTGTAAGTTCCATCTGCAATTGAGCCAAGATCAACGAGTGCAATCACGATGCCAATTACGCCCACGATAATTCCAGCGATAGAAAATCCCATACTCTCTGACTGTTGCGTTGATGCTGGGGTTGGAGCTGTTCCTAACACAGGAGAAGGCGCCGACACTGGTGTTGCGCTCAGGCTCTTTCCGCAGAAACGGCAGAGGATTGCCTCTGCCTTAATATCTTCAGCGCAATATGGGCACTGCTTCAATCCGCTCTCCATCTGACTCCCCCTCATACCTTCTCTGACCACCTTCGGCCGAGATCTCTTAACTCTTAAAAGTGTATGAGGGAGATAGAAAAAACCTGCCGTGCAACATGTGCATGACAGGTCCTAACTTGGTGGCGGGTGAAGGATTTGAACCTTCGAAGGCAGAGCCGGGGGATTTACAGTCCCCTCCCATTGGCCGCTCGGGCAACCCGCCAGGGTCTTGATTTAAGCGTTGCGGCGCTTTGGTAGTACGAGCGGAAAGGATACCTTAGGCTCATAAGGATGAAAAATCGTCCTTCCTTTTCACGGCATACCACTAGAGAGAGGGCCAAAAACAATGGCTGACAGCAGTTTTGACGTAGTTTCGAAGATCGACCGGATGGAGCTCGATAACGCAATCAATCAGGCTATCCGTGAAATCGATACCCGCTTTGATTTTAAGAATACCGGCACCACCGTCGAGCTCTCCGGCGAGACAATCAAGATTGAGGCAGGGACAGAAGAGCGCGCCAAGGCAGCCCTTGAAGTAGTCAAGGAGAAGATGATCAAGCGCGGCGTCTCACTCAAGCACCTCGATGCCGGCGAACCACAACTCTCTGGCAAGGTTTATAAGATCGCATGTTCTTTGAAGGAAGGCATCTCAACAGAGAATGCGAAGAAGATTGCAAAGTTTCTCCGTGATGAGGGACCAAAATCAATTAAGACTCAGATTCAAGGCGATGAGCTCCGCGTCTCATCAAAGAGCCGCGATGATCTCCAAGATGCTATTGCACAAATCAAAGAGGGTCCTTTCGACTTCGCCGTGCAATTTACTAACTATCGCTAATGGCAGATAGAAGCGAGAGATCCCTCGGATTAATCTTTGGTTTAAGCGCCTATATTCTCTGGGGGCTCTTTCCGCTTTACTGGCCGCTCCTTAAACCTGCCAGCGCCTATGAGATTGTCGCTCACCGCGCAGTCTGGACCCTTGTTTTCTGTCTCATCGTCCTCGCCTTCCATCGGAAATTGCGCCATACGATCTCGCAGATAAAGAAGCCTCGAATATTCTTTGGCCTCCTCGCAACCTCTGCCCTTATCTCTATCAATTGGATCGTTTACATCTGGGCGACAAATTCAGAGCATGTGGTTGAGGCATCACTTGGTTACTACATCAACCCTCTTGTGATTATCGCCTTCGGTGTTCTACTTCTCAAAGAGAAGATGCGCATCGGTCAATGGGTGGCTGTTGGAATTGCAACGGTGGGAGTTGCAGTTCTGACTATTGATTATGGACGACTTCCATGGATTGCACTCGCCCTGGCTCTCTCATGGGGTAGCTATGGAGTGATTAAGAAAGTACTTGGTTTAGGCGCACTTGAGGGGCTGACGATCGAGACGATGCTCAGCTTTATCCCATATGTCACATTCTTGCTCATCTTGCAGAGCAATGGCACCGGTCAATTTGGCCATAGCGTGGGGCTGACTCTGCTGCTGGTGAGCGCGGGAGCAATAACCGCTATTCCACTCTTACTCTTCAACGGTTCAACAACTCGCCTTCCCTACACAGTCATCGGACTTCTCCAATACATCACCCCCACAATCCAATTCTCTATTGGGGTCTGGGTCCGCCATGAGGATATGCCGACAGCGAGATGGGTTGGTTTTGCGATTATCTGGTGTGCACTGATTGCGTTGGCGATTGATCTTTTGAGATCAGGCCGTGCGATCGATAATAGCGTCGCATAGCGAGTAGAGCGCACCTGTCACATCATTGACAGGAAGTGGCCCTAGCGCCTTACGGGCATCATGGGCATATTGCAAAGTCTGCTGACGAGAGAGCTCAAGTGCAGGATGAGCGCGAAGTTCTTTAATCACGCGCTGCACGAGATTCTCATCCTTAATCGGTGCCTTAAGAAGTGCGATTAACTCCGCATCCTCTGGGCGATTCATGGAGATGACATTGAGTGTGACAAGAGTAGGAACACCTTCACGGAGATCTGTTCCTGGTGTCTTACCTGATTCAAATGATTCAGATGCGATGTCGATAACATCATCGACAAGTTGGAAGGCAACGCCGATCTTCTCGCCGAAGATTGTCAGCGTCTCCTTAATCTCATCTGGAGCACCAGAGACCATCGCACCAAAACGTGCAGAGGCAGCAATCAACGATCCCGTCTTATCTGCGACAACTCCCAGGTAATGCTCTAGTGGATCTACTCCAGCAGCAGGTCCTTGAGTCTCCATGATCTGGCCGATTACAAGACGTTCAAAGGTGTGTGCTTGAAGTCTGACCGCCTCTGGTCCAATATCGGCAAGGAGCGCCGAAACCTTTGCAAAGAGGTAATCACCGGTGAGAATGGCAACGGTATTGCCCCACCGGCTATTGGCGCTCTGAACTCCGCGACGAAGCGGCGCCTCATCCATCACATCATCGTGATAGAGAGTTGCCACGTGAGTGAGTTCGCAGACAGCAGCAGATTCGATAATCCCCTTACGGCCCTTATCGCCATAGTGGGAGGCCAAGATGGTCAGAAGTGGGCGTAACCGCTTGCCTCCTGCTGCCACGAGGTGGCGAGAGGTCTCTTCTACTAATGGATACTTTCCTTGGATATGGCTATGCAATAACGCCTCCACCGCGGCCATACTGGTTGTCAGCTCTGCCTCAAGGGCAGGAGCCATACCAGGTATACCTAATCCGGCAGAAGGTGTGGTGGCCATTAGCGGAGGAATACTGCGGTGGATGCGATGAAGTCAATCACCGGCGCTGGGAAGATTCCGAGTGCAAGTGTTGCAACTGCAGAGAATGCGATTGTCAGCGTAGTTAATCCAGATGGAATCACAACGCTTGTTCCATCTTCTACTGGATCCTTAAAGAACATCAAGACGATGACTCGGATATAGAAGAAGGCAGCAACCGCTGATGAGAGAACACCGGCAATCAAGATTGCCAGGCTTCCTGATTGATAGGCAGCTGAGAAGATGGAGAACTTTCCGATAAATCCTGATGTAAGCGGGATGCCTGCAAATGCAAGGAGGAAGAATGCGAAAGTTCCAGCGACGATAGGAGAACGCTTTCCAAGACCGCTCCAGCGATTGAGATCTGTTACCTCACCAGCTGAGTCGCGAATGAGGGTGACGATTGCAAAGCCACCCACTGTTGCGATGCCATAGGCGAGGAGATAGAAGAGCGTTGAATCAAGACCTGATTTGCTCAGCGCGATCACACCAGAGAGCAAGAAGCCAGCATGGGCGATCGATGAGTAAGCGAGCATGCGCTTAACATCCTTCTGAGCGATAGCAACAAGTGAACCAAAGACCATCGTGACAATTGCAATCACGATGAGAGCTGGGCGCCACTGCCACTGCGCATTAGCAAATGCGACATAGAAGATGCGAAGGATTGCACCAAATGCTGCAACCTTTGTTGCCGCTGCCATAAAAGCTGTGATTGCAGTCGGTGAACCTTGATAGACATCGGGTGACCAGGCATGGAATGGGAATGCGCCGACCTTAAAGAGCAAGCCCACTGCGATAAATGCGATACCGATGAGCAAGAAGACATCATTGCCAGCTCCACCTGTCACCGCAGCCTGAATACCTGCAAAGGTGAGGCTTCCGGAGTATCCATAGAGGAATGCAGCGCCGAAGAGGAAGAATGCTGATGAGAACGCTCCGAGAAGGAAGTACTTCAGAGCTGCCTCTTGCGATGCCATACGGCGATATCGTGAGAGACCAGCCATGAGATAGAGCGGGAGTGAGAGAACTTCCAGAGCAACAAAGAGCGTGATCAGATCACTTGCCACGGTAAAGATCATCATTCCAGCAACAGCAAAGAGTGTGAGTGGGAAGACCTCAGTAACGCGCACGCGCGCCTGGAGCGCTTGACGCTCCTCAACAGATCCCGGAACTGCTGCAGCTGCTGCAGTGAAGTTATCTTGATCTGCGATCAAGAAGATTGAGATCAAGGCGATGATAAGGATCGTTCCCTGCAGGATGACGCCAGCGCCATCGAAGGTAAGAGTTGCCATCGCTGGGGTTGTGGAGCCTTCGCCACGGATCATGATCAGTTGAGCCAAGGCCATCACAATCGCTGTCACAGAGACAAAGAGTTGAGCGGTTGGTCGAACGCTTGCGCGAGCAAATGCCTCGATCAAGACTCCGATGATTGCTCCGGCAAGAACAATCAGCATCGGCGCTAGAAGCGAATATTCGAGTACTGGGGCTGTAAAGGTCATTTACTTACCTGCAATCTCTGTTGGAGCTGGATCGGTGAAGCCAGCGTTCTCAATAACTTGAGCAGCCGCTGGATTGATGATGTTCAGCAATGGTTGAGGATAGAAACCGAAGGCAACAATTACTGCCACAACTGGTGCGATTGCAATCTTCTCGCGCAGATTGAGATCAGGAAGATTCTCATTGCCTGGAGTTGTTGGACCGTGGAGAGCGCGCTGCACTGGGATCAAGATATAAAGCGCAGCGAGAACGATTCCGAAGGTTGCAATCACTGCCGCTACTGGATAGCGAGTGAATGTTCCCACGAGAACCAAGAACTCAGAGACGAAGCTCGATAGACCAGGTAGCGCCAGTGATGACATACCTGCAATAAAGAACATCCATGCCATAACTGGCGTGATGCGCTGGAGGCCACCGAAATCAGCAATCGTTGATGAACCACGACGAGCAATCATCCAACCACCCACGATAAAGAGGGCGGCAGTGGAGAATCCATGGTTAAACATATAGAGCGCAGCGCCTGAATGGCCCTGGGTTGTCATCGCAAAGATTCCCATGGTGATGAATCCGAAGTGGGAGATCGATGTGTAGGCGATCAAGCGCTTGAGGTCGCGAGCTCCAATGGCAAGGAATGCGCCATAGAGAATCGAGATCACAGAGAGCACAATGATGAGCGGAGTAAAGGTCTTGCTTGCATCAGGAAAGAGCGCGATGCAGAAGCGGATCATTCCAAATGTTCCGACCTTATCGAGCACGCCAAGTAGCAAGACAGATGTTCCAGGTGTTCCGGCCTTGGCTGCATCTGGAAGCCAGGTGTGTAGCGGCCAGAGCGGTGCCTTAATTGCAAAGGCGATGAAGAAGCCGAGGAAGAGAAGGTTCTGAGTCATAGGGCTCATCACAGTGTGGAGATCTGCCAGCTCTGTAATATCAAAGCTTGCATATCCCGCATTGCTTGAGACCACATAGATTCCAATAATCGATGCGAGCATCAAGAGGCCACCGAAGAGGCTATAGAGAAGGAACTTCACAGCAGCAGCTGCCCGCTCCCCTGAGCCATAACCACCAATGAGGAAGTAGACCGGGATCAACATCGCCTCAAAGATGACATAGAAGAGGAAAACATCGGTCGCAGAGAAAACGCCAATCATCATTGTCTCAAGGACGAGGATGAGGATGTAGAAAACCTTTGGGGACCAACGGCCACCCTCTGACTCATTCCAACCAGCAAGGACAACGATTGGTGTCAAGATCACTGACATCACAATCAGAACAAGCGCTAACCCATCAATGCCGACAGAGAAGTTGATTGCAAAGGATGGAATCCACTCACTCTTTTGCACAAATTGGAGCGCGGTATCTTCAGCAACGAAACGTGTTGCAAGGAAGATTCCAAAGAGCGCAGTGAGGATTGTGGAGGCGAGAGCGGCCTGCTTAATGCGAAGGACGTTATCGCTTGGGAGTACTCCAACAAGGAGCGCTCCTAGGAGCGGCAGAAGACCCAGTGTGACTAGTGAACTCATTGTGTGACCACCCAGATTCCAGCGATCAAGGCGACCGCACCAATAAGAATGAACGCTGCATATGCACGTGCAAAGCCACTCTGTGATTTACGCAAGGCCGCACCCGATCCAATCGCCATGCGACCGACGCCACGAACTGCGCCATCGACTACCTTCTCATCGGTCTTCACCAAGAGTCCGGTGAGAGCCTGACCAGGGCGCATAAAGATCGCCTCATTGAGTGAATCTTGTCCAAGATCCTTGCGAGCCCAACGGGTAAAGATCGAGACATTCTCAGGAGCATCCTTAGAAATCTCAGCAAATTGATATTTACGAAGTGCGATAGTCACACCGATAGCAACTGCTGTGAGAGCCATCGCTGAAACCACAATCGGCTCAAACATATGCTCCTCATGGTGTTCGCCATGCTCACCAAATACTGGGTTGAGCCAGTTGGCAAGCGCATCGCCCTGCTTAAGGAGGAAACCTGAAGCAATGGAGCCGATAGAGAGAATTCCGATTGGAATCAACATCAATGCAGGAGATTCATGTGGATGGGCATCGTCATCCCAACGCGCCTTACTTGTGAAGGTAAGGATCATGACGCGAGACATATAGAAAGCGGTAATTGCTGCACCGAGGAGTGCTGTTCCTCCGAGAATCAATCCCTTTACGCCACCTGCATTAAATGCAGTTTCGATAATTCCATCTTTTGAGTAGAAACCGGCAAATGGTGGAACACCGATAATCGCTAGATATCCAAGGCCGAAAGTAATAAATGTGATCGGCATAAATTTACGGAGATTTCCAAACTTACGCATATTCACTTCATCGTTCATGCCATGCATGACAGAGCCTGCACCGAGGAACATGCTCGCCTTGAAGAATCCGTGGGTAAGAAGGTGCATGATTGCAAAGACATAACCAACTGGACCAAGTCCTGCTGCCAAGATCATGTAACCAATCTGAGACATCGTTGATGCAGCAAGCGCCTTCTTAATGTCATCTTTAGCAGTACCGATCAAGGCACCGAAGATCAAAGTGATTGCACCAACGATAACGACTACGAGCTGGGCAGTTGGGGCTGCCTCGAAGATGAAGTTAGAGCGAACGATGAGGTAGACACCTGCGGTCACCATCGTTGCTGCGTGAATTAGGGCCGATACTGGAGTTGGGCCAGCCATCGCATCGCCAAGCCATGCCTGGAGTGGGAACTGCGCTGACTTACCAGCTGCTGCAACGACGAGCATGATTCCAATTGCAGTCAGAGCCGCCTCAGATGCATGGTGGGCATGCTCTGCTACGCCTTCAAAAGAAGTAGTACCGAGAGTTGCAAATGCGATCATGATGGCAAATGAGAGACCCATATCTCCCAC
>JACCDO011721060.1_pt1 | contig 10054 bp, 3 predicted proteins | sample 7446101 | NCBI WGS metagenome assembly JACCDO01 (sample SAMN15323440, study PRJNA562643) | freshwater metagenome | isolation source: river surface water | place: USA:Blue River Watershed | collected 2017-08-16
CGCTAAGCCCATTGCCAGCAAGAATAAACCAAATGGCAAGACCACAAAGAGATTCACAGTTTGAGACATGACAAATCTAGAAATCAAACATAAACCAAAGCCTAATAAAAAGCTTCTTTTAATCCCAATTGAATCTGTAAGAGATCCCACTAAAATCGTGATTAAGGTGATAATGGTTGACCATACAGAAATCAAGGCACCTGCCTTTGTATCCGAAAATCCCAAATCTTGAGACAACCACAATACCAAAGTAGAACTCATCAAACCATATGCAATGATTTCAAGCACTTTCGTAAGATAAATAATGCCTAGTTCTTTTGGTGAGCCCTTTAGATTGAAATAGCCATAGAAAATCCAAAAGATCGTCAAGGCAAAAATGATCAAATCCTGACCTGTTAGGCTTTGATAGATGTTACTTAAAAAAGTCATGCAATCTTCCTTTCAAAAAAAGATAGCATTTTTTAAAATAAAATCATCACTTTGACAAGATTTATGTTCAAGATAATCGATCAGAAAGCGATGATGATTTCTCTACTCTAACCGATAAACCCTGCGATAAGATCTGCCAACTACCGATCAAATAGATCTTTTTCTTTGCTCTAGTAATGGCAGTATAGATCAACTCTTTGGTAATAATCCCCGAAACTTCTGTAGGTAAAATAAAAATCACTTCATCAAACTCAGACCCTTGACTCTTATGTACACTCATCGCAAAGACTGTTTTATGTTCGGGTAACCTGCTTAGCGATAAAGCCTCTTCTAAATTTGGGAAATAAACTTGCCCATCTCCACCAATCACACCAATATCTCCATTGACAAGCTCTGTTTCATCATCATTTTGGGTCACCAAGATCGGTCTACCTGTATATTTTTGATTCCACCCTCCAAGTTTTTTCTTTTTCAGCGAATCTTCAATCAATTGGTTAATCGCATAAATCCCAGTACTACCTGAATAATGTGGTGCAAGAATACCAAATAAATTGTAATGTTTCAGTGCCTTTTTTGGCTCGTTTTTAGCCAAATGCACAAATGCAACATAATGTGCTTCTAATCGAGCCATCAAGGCATTTGGTATACTGTGACCATCAATCCATTCTACATCTAGTGATTGCCCTTGTTGATGTAAACTTGGGAGCGAATCTAGGAATGCTTTGATATTTTGAATATCTAAATCGCTTTTAATCATTGTCGCTAATTTGTGAATACCACTTTTATCATTCACACGATGTACACGATTGAGAGCAACCACAGAATCAAAGAGATCTTGGTGGATGATTTTTAGATCTAACAGTGACTTCAAATCCAATGCTTGTACTTGTGGATCGTAGGCCTGCCAATCCGATCTGAGTGTTTCAAAACTTTGATTTGTGATTTGATTCCCACGATCTCCACAAATCTCTTCTAGTGGAGAGCCATTGCCAACAGCTGGTAATTGTTCGGGATCACCTAAGAAAATGAGATGTTGTCTTTCACTGCTGTGATGTATATCAATCGCATCTAATAACAAAGACATCAACCAAGAATCAATCATAGAGGCTTCATCTATCACAATTACATCAAATGGCAATGGATTGCCTGCATGATACTTAGGTTTAGAAGAACTCGACTTAATGCCTAATAATCTGTGAATTGTCACAGCTTTGAGTTTTTTGAGCTCATCTAAAAGCAAACTTGGTAAATCAAAAAAAGCAGGCTCTTTTTGTAGCGATTCTGTCATTCTTGCCGCAGCTTTACCTGTAGGTGCAGCTAAGGCGATTCTGAGCGGTGTTTGATTGCTGTGATATTGTTCGATCAGTATTGATAAAATTCGTTGGGTAATTGTCGTTTTCCCTGTACCAGGTCCACCTTGAATGACACAAAAACCACGATGGGTTGCATAATATGCGGCCAAATGGGCTCGCCCAAGACAGCCTTCTTCAAACCATCCACCTTGCTCGTTTTGAGCAAATAATCTTTGTGCAAATAGCACAGGATTTGGGAGTTTAGCTGTCCGTTTTTGAGAAAGAGCTAAGATCGATTTGGCAACCAAATCTTCACCCTTCCAAGATTGATAGGTAAAGAGAAAATCCCCATCAAAGATAATGGGTTTTAATTCAAAAGGTTGATTGGTACTCCAAATCGCAGGACTACTTGCTAAATCAGATCGCAAGAGAGAAAATTCGGGAAAAGAGAGTTTAGGGAATAAATCTAAATTGACGTGGATTTTTAAGTCCTCTTGGTTGTCAAAATATTGTTTGATCATGCCTTGAGAGAAAATCTTAGAAACTTGATTTAGTTCTAATCTCATATGTCCAAATCTAACAGATGCATTTGTCAAAGCAATTGCTAGTAGAACATTGGCATTCGTTTCGCCATATATTCGTTGAATACTTAAGGCTAATTGGTATTCTAAACCATTGATCACACCTGCATTTTTGAAATCATCTAATGTACTCATCTGCATGATACCTATCCTTTGCTGATCTGATTCATATATTGTTGTTCATAGGCTTTTGGATTCTCAAACAGTAAGTCTATCGCTTGTATGCAAGCTAGACTTGGTTTGTACTCAAATATGCCTAAAACCGTGTTTGGATCGATTCTGCTCTTTACGCCAACCATACCTCTCACAAACAGAAACATAATGCCCCCAATATGATCTTGAGGGATATATCGATTACCTAGAGCATGTTTGAGTAAACGATGCAAAGCAAGTAAATAGATGAGTACTTGTAGAAAGTACAATTGGTCGATCATCGCATCTTTTAGCAAGGATGGATGATAGTTGATGATTGTGGGAATTTGAGAAGCATAAGGGCTACCTTTAAAGAAATCCAAGTAATTGCTCTTAAAATCAACCACAAAGAATTGATCACTTGAAGGATTTTTGAAACATAGATCAATCACACCTTTGATCAAACCTGTGAATTTAAAATCTTTAGGAAATAAGGCAAATTTACCACTATTTTGTGCATTAAAAAATGAGTCATTTTCAAAACCAATGGAAAGTAAATGGTTGAGATGTTCCGCTGTCACACACTGACCATCGGGAATTTTGATTTCAAACTGCATTTCATTGCTACGATCTAAAAATGATAGATCAGATAACATTAAATCGTTTGTGATTGTACCAAGTGGTGTGGTAAGGACTTGCAGAATTGCTGCACAGATATTTTTTTGTTCTGTCTCTGAAAGTGATTGAGCTTCGATTTTGAGCAGATTTTTGATTTGGGGAAATAATTCAGCTTCAGAGGTTTTTTGATAATCGATTTTCTCAAAAATCAAATGCACAAGATTCCCCAAACTTGCCCCTCTTATGCTTGTGACAGATCGAAAGGAAGAATGAACATGTTGGAGCTTAAGTTCTTGGATTTGACTTAAAAGATTTTGTTGTTGATCAATGAGACCTTGTTGATAGATGATGTCTGCATTGGTTTCAGGGATATCTTCACTGATGAGAAGCGACACATCTGAAGCTTCTTGTTTTAATAACGAGGCAAGTGTTGTAAAGCTCGTTTTTAGGAAATGAGGATTAGATGGCTTTGGATGAGACTGCATCGCAAGATATTTGGTAGCAATTCCTTGTTTAATCATTCGAGATTGATCAATATGATCAGAAGCGAGTTCAACATCTAAAGAAAGGGTGCTATCATTAATGAGTGGTTTTAAAACATCATAAATGAGTTGTCCAAAATTCTCACCCTTGACTTCTGTTGTCACATTTTTGACAATTAAATTAAAAATGGTTGATGTTTCAAATGCTTGAGAAGGACGCTTGATAAAAATTCGACAATGATGTACCGCTCTTGTTAATGTTACATATAAGAGCCTTCTATTTTCTTGAATTGTTGATTCAAATATTTGTTTTTCTACCATTTCAATTGGCAAAACATGATTGGCATTTGCTATTCGATCACGTCTTAGATCTAATATCTTTTTTTTACCTCTTACAAGAGAATCAATCTCTTTGAGTGCTTCAGGAGAAGTACTTGATTTTTTCGGATTCACAGAATATGCAACTTCAGCACAAAATAAAATTGGATATTCAAGACCTTTTGACTTATGGATTGTTAAAATTTGAACTGAATCTTCTTCTAGATAAGGCCTAATTTGTTCTTCATCTAACTGAGTGCCATTATCTCCAAGATTTTCTAACCTTTTTACTCTTAGCCAATTTAATGTAAGCTCTGGAGTAAGATGTTGATTGAGCGAAGCTGTTTGTAATAATTCTATGAGATGCATATAATTGGTTAATGTTTGGGGACCATTGATTTGAGCTAAAATAAGATTGATTAAATTAATATGATCATCAATCAATAAAGCATTTAGTGCTACAGCAACACCTTGATTGATCCAAATATCATGTAATTTGATAAAAGTAGGTTTATAATTTTCCCATTGATCTTTAATTGTAATTGCATTTAAATTGAAAAAATCAGAACAAATCGCTGATTTAACAGATGCCATATGAGAAGGCATCAAGATTGCCTGAAGAATTAACTCCATGCTTTTAGCGGTATTTGTCTTGAATACACTTTCTGTTGTATGTAAAGTAGATGGAATACCTCGTTTGGCTAAAAATTTTGCAATCTCTGTTGCTTTTTTATTGGATCTCACAAGAATACCAATGTCAGATTTTTTTACAAATCTTTGAAGCCTTGGTTGATTGGAGTCAAGGATTTCATGATTTTCATCAAGATATTTCTTTACTTCACCTGCGATATAATCAAGCTCTGTTTTGAATGAAACTGAATTTTTATTATTTAGTAATACAAATTTAACAGCCTTATCAGCATAACGATCTTTTTTACCACCTTCTACATGGATATATGGAATTTTAGTATTGTTGAAGAAACCTTGATTTTGGCTACTTGTACCAGCAGCAGCACCTTTTTGTTCAGGATCAAATAGATAGTTTAAGGTTGATAGTAATTTTGGATCTGATCGAAAGTTTTTAGACATTGTAAAGCAACGGCTTGGTTGAATACTATCTTTTACAAGTAAATAAGCATTAAGATCTGCACCACGAAAACGATAGATAGATTGTTTCGGATCACCAATTAAATAGGTGATTATTTCGCCATTTTCAACGATTTTACCAAATATCCCCCATTGAATTGGATCTGTATCTTGGAACTCATCAATTAAAACGGATTTAATTCTAGATTGTATGGATTTTAAAAAAGTTTGATCTGAGCTATAAATTGCTTCATATGTTAAGAAAATTAAATCACTAATTCCAATGATATTCTTTTCTTTTTTTCTTTGATTTAATGCATTTTTTGCATAATTCACAAAACATTTCTTATAGTAAATCATAATATTTTTTTGATAATTTTCGATGATATTAGATAATAAATCGAGATGATCAGCAGTTTGATTTTGTATAGATGGTTTTTTCTTTCTTACTCTTCCACTTACCATAGAAATGATATTTTTAGCCCCCAATTTTTTTAATTCGTTCAGATGACTTAAAAAAAATTTAAATTTTTCATCAACATTTGTTTCTTTGAAAATATTTCTCAATAAAGGTAAAGCATTTTGAAGGACATCTTCACAAAAATTAAGATTGAAACCAAATTCCATCTCAAGTATTTTAATATCCTCTTGTAAATGATCAACATCTTCTTGATTGATGAAAGAATCTAAAATTACTTTAGCACGATTGCTTAAATCTTCCATCAAATGATCCCAAAAGAAAAGTACATCTTTGGGATGATGATGTTGAGATTGTTTAGGTAGAAATACTTCTAAACTTTGATCCATTGGATCAAACCAAATGTCTTCCCAAATTGTTTCTTGTAGTTTTTTCACGAGCCCCAAAAGAAAAGATGTTTTTTTTTCATCTGTATCGTTAAAGAGCATTAATGCAAACAGATTCCCTTCTGAATAAATATAACTCTGATAATCATCTACAATCTCCTTATATAAGCCACTTAAATCCATTTCAATTTTAGGAAACTCAAAACCTGCTTCTAAAGAGTAATCCTTTAGCATTTGTGAACAAAATCCATGGATTGTTGTGATCAAAGCATCATCAATTGTTAAAATCGCTTCATTAATTCGTTCCAAGGCAATCATCCAAAATGATGAATTTGTATCATAGGAGATAGAATTTGTATGATTTAAAGCATTTTTTTCTATGGAGAGTTGGGTATATATTGTCCTAATTTCATCAGACCAATGCGATTGATCTAGCCATACATCTGAAATTTGTCTTAATAGATGGATGATTCTTTCTTTCAACTCTTTAGTTGCTTCTAATGTAAAGGTAGTGAGTAAAATCTCTTCGATCTTAATACCACTGATCAATAATCGAACAACAATCCAAGTAATACTATATGTTTTACCCGTGCCTGCACTTGCTTCTACTAAACTTAAACCTTTATAAAGATCATGTGTTAATACTTCAAAATTTTGATATTGCATCGTCATACCTCTTTACTTTAGCTTATATATTTTTTTTGACGAAGTTGTGAGATTAAATCATCAAAAAATAAATGTGCAAAATTTTTAAATTCTGGATCAAATGCTTGACTTGAAATCAAGGGGTTTTGATTTGAATCAAATGTGATTTTCTCTTCAATAAATAATGGAGTTTGATCATATGCAATCTGTTGATATTGAAATTGTTTACTAGATGAATCAGAAGTTATATTGTCAGTACTCATTTTTTCTAAAATTTTATTTTCATCTACATTAGCGATCGTTGTATCTCTTACAAAAGATGCAGATAAATTTGGTTCAAATCGAACAGGGCGAGTTTTTCCTTGTAGATAGATCTCACTCAGATTTGTTAAGATTGATTTTGCTTTTTGTGCATCAACCAAATCTAATGTAATGATTTTATCATCAGCAATTAGAATACTTTGATAATCAAGAGATTGTGTTTGATGTGCACACATTGCTAGATGATAAATCCAAAGTTTAACCAATTTATCATATTTCAACTCTTTTTTGTTGTTACTATCTACAATCGTAGAAACTTCTTCTATTACAGTTTTATCCTCATATAACTGATTTGAAGAAATAGAAATCTCAAAAAAAGTATTGGGTATTGCTTGAAAATCTGTTTTAATGGAGATTGGCTGATCAATTGGTTTAAGTAATTGAGTTTTTAGATGAAATTCTGTATGTAATGATATGATTTTATTAAAATATTCATTAAATACTACCTTTCCCATATTACCAACAGGTAAAATATTTTCTTGAAATAATTTTTCAAAACATTCATCTTTGAGTTGCTCATTGATTGGACAAGTGGGATCAATCTTTTGATCAAGCATAAACTTTAAAATATGATCTTTGACATGCCAAACTTGTAAATGATCAAGTTCTAAAATCTCTCTTTCTCTAGTGATTTCCTTATCTTCTTTTAATTTTACACCAATTTCATTTTTCAGAAAATGTTCACTGGGTTTCTTAAAGAAATTGACAAGTTCATCAATGTTCACCGATTTCTTTTGTTCATCATTCAAAGTAATAGGAGGATGTGCAAATTTTGTTGGCATTTTAGGATTCAGTTGAGCTTCTCGCCAAGCTTTTGCACCTTCAAACCAAACTTTTTGATGTCCAAGGGTTTGATCAGAAGGTTGATTTTCTTGATCGGCTAGAAAATTTTGATAACTGAATGGATGTAAGGGGTGAATATGAGTCAATTGATCAATGATATTTTGATTAGGATTTAAATGAAATCTATGTTTGATTTCTTCTTGTAGTAATTGAACGGGTAAACAAGGCAATGTAGCAGAATGATCGGAAGCATGGGCATTATAGAAAATCAACAAGGCATCCTTTGCTTGCTGAAGTACTTGTAAAAATTGTACATTTTGAATAGCCAAATGTCGATCTTCCAAGATTTCATATTTCTCATCATCAGATCGTAAAAATCGGGATTCTTTAGATCTCTGTGGGTATTCATCGTCATTCATACCAAGTAAACAAATCACCCTTGCATTCAGCACACTTGCCTTTTGAATGGTACTAAAGAAGACTAAATCTTGATTGGCATTTTTGAGTTGGTATTCTTCTCCAAGTTCACCTGAAAATAAGCCTAAAATCATCATGGGAGAAATACTTTGGATTTTTGCTTTCAAACTGCCAAGCACTTGTCCAATCACTCGCTTGGTATTCTCAATCTTGAACAGATAGAGATCATCCTTAATCATGAGTAAATCCAAAGCGCGATAAAGCGCCTTAATCCATGCAGAGGCAGACATGCTTTTGCTAAATTCATCTGTGACTTTATTAAGAGCTGTATAAAACTCAAAAAATTTAATGAGCAGATCATCTTGGCTGATTTTCTTAGGATAGATTTCATCATTGATCTTTTGATCGATATAACCAAACATTTGCCCAAGCAAAATGCGATCTAAGCCATAAGCCCAAGTGTGATGTCCTGTTGCATTTAAATCTAATCTTAATCGGTGTTCTTGATCCTTACCCCAAATAATCCCTGTTTCTTTGATCAAATTCTCAAGGTTTAAAATTTCATCTAAATTGAGATGAAAACAAGCACAAACAGCAGGTTGCTTGAGGATTTCAAAGACGTCATATCTGTAAAATCGGCCATTAGCGAGTTCAATCAATTTAGATAAAAGATCTATACAGATATTTCTAGCTCTAAATCGTTCAATAGTAGCCCCTAAACGCCCATTTTGACCATTAAATGCAGATTGAATATAAGGCAAATAAGTTTCAATATCAGGTGCAAGTACAAGCACTTCTCTGGGTTTGAGAGTTGGATCCTTTCGAAATAAAGCACAAAGTTCATCATAAAGTACATCTACTTGTCGAGATGCATAATGACAACCATGAAATGTGAGATTGATCGGAGTTTGAACAGCTTCTGTATCTAAAGGTCTAGGCATGTCTGCAAGCAATGATCTTTGAACTTGTCCAAGAAATCCCTTAGAGGCTTGTAAGTTGAAAGATTCATCAAGCAGTGAGTACTCAATCTCTAGCGCCTCTTTTCGTTTTTGAAGTACAATGGCTAAGTTTAGGGCTTGAGCGCCTAAATGTCGATTGAGTGGATTTTTGAGCTGTAAAAGAAGATGTTCTTTGTCTTTTAAAGTTCTAATCACTTGATTTGATTTAACAAATTGTTGATTAAAAACAGGCAAAGGACTAAGGCCATAAATCGTGATCTCTATTTTTTCACTGAGGATTTCATAAAGCATCAATAAGTAAGGATCAAGTTGATGTATACCAACCAAAATGATTTCCTTTACTTGAGATCCCTTGAAAATTTGAGGGTTTTGAATCAAGCGATCTAAAGTTTTCTCAAGAAAGAATTCATCTATTGTTTCTGTATTCATCTCTTTTTTAAGCACTTGCCAAAGCACTGGCCAAAATGATGTCATATATGCTTCAGGTGATTTTGATCGCGTTTGGTTAAGTACATCAATGAGCGATTGTAATTTGGGATTTTTTGAAAAATCAACCTTATTTTTTTGCCATTGCTGTAACCAGTAAGGTCTACTTTGGATGATATTGACTAAACTTCTGGCAATTTTCTGAATTGCAACCAATCGTCTTTGTTCTTTTGATTGAATTTTTTGGCTCAGTAATTCTTCTTCAAGACTCTGATTTGCAATTTCAGAAACAATTGATTCATGAGAAGATGAAAGATCTGAAGATGAAAGAGAAATTTCACTTTGATTTAAAACTTTTTTAAGTGGTTTTCCAACGATTTTTCTTAGATTTTCTGTTTGAGGTTGCTCTAAAATTTCATCTAATTTTTCAAGTAAAATGGTAGTGATTTCATTTGTGCTAGGTTGAGAAATGGTTTTATGGTAGATCAGATTTAAAATTTCTTGATAGGCATCTTCTAGCACTAGCACTTGTGCTTGACAAAAAAATCCTGTTCTTTCTGTAATTTCATCGATGATGCGTTTATTAACAGAAATTGTAGGGCAGATCAACCATCTAGAAGCAAGTGGGTGGTCTAAGCTTGGTAATTTAGATAATTCTAAAATGATTTGTTCTAAATTGCTAAAAGTTCTATATTTGATCATCTTTTTGAATTTACTCTGAGATTAGACGAAGGCTTGAATGAGATTTGACCGTTGGTCGA
>JACCDO010923702.1_pt1 | contig 10053 bp, 14 predicted proteins | sample 7446101 | NCBI WGS metagenome assembly JACCDO01 (sample SAMN15323440, study PRJNA562643) | freshwater metagenome | isolation source: river surface water | place: USA:Blue River Watershed | collected 2017-08-16
AAGAAGCAAAATGGCACCGTCAACGAAGCGAAGCTTATATAAAAGCATCAGCTGGCACTTTGTGCACATGTCGATTATCTCTGCGACCGTGTTTATTTTGACTGGCAAGGTTGATTTAGTTGCCAGCATTGTCTCAGTCCACGTAATTTCTGAAACTATAGTTTACTACTTACATGAAAGAGTCTGGGAAAAGTTATAACTATCTCTCGGCGTGGCGGAATGGTATACGCAGCTGACTTAAAATCAGCCGTCGAAAGACTTGCGGGTTCGAGTCCCGCCGCCGAGACCAACCCCTCGTAGCTCAGTGGATAGAGCAAGAGCCTTCTAATCTCTTGGTCGCAGGTTCGATTCCTGCCGAGGGGACTCTGGTAAAATTAAACAATGAAAGCTAGTGATCTCCCTGGCGACCTTGAATCAGACTTCATTGTTCTAGACACAAGATTGTCATTATTAGTAGACGCCTTTATTAAACTAGGTGAGCATAAAGAGCGTCAGCAGTTCTTTAATGCCTTCCGTCAGTTGCTGATTGAAAAAGAAGCAGCTGGAGATGAGATAGCTGTTCAGGTTCTGGATTGGGCATACATGCAGCTTGCTGACAGGATTCCTGTAGAATAACTGGGTGCCACCAAAAAAACGCAAAACGCCCGACGCCCCCATTGTCATAGCACCAGGGGAAGAGAAAGTCGTACCATTTGGGTGGTGTATGACTGGACATCATAAGACATGTGTGGTAAGTTTTCCTGGACATCGGTGTTCATGTGACTGCCATAATGGAGAGAAAAATGACAGCAGCTCGGAAGTATAACGAGTATGGTGGTCCACAGGGAATGTGGGCTACGGTAGTCCTCAAGGACGGGCTAACTTTTGATGGAATAGTTTTGGATGATAGGTTGTCTGGGTTATATCTGCTAGTTGGTGGAGACGAAGATAGATTAAATATCTTCCCGTGGCACGCAATCTCTAGAGTTATTATAAAAACTTCCTAAAAGCCTATAGAAGACCTTTGATAGGATTACCTTAATTGAATTACATATATTAGGTAGGACTATATGAACGGCTATGGTTTTAAGGAATTTGAAGGCAGTAATAGCGGGAGCCTGGCGCAAGAGTCATTTGTCCTAAATATCACCAAAGAGAAGCGAAACGGTTATTACGTTGAGCTAGGCGCTTTTCATTCGTTTAATGGAAGTAACACTTGGCTACTAGAAACCGAGTATGACTGGAAAGGTCTTGCTCTCGATGTTGTTCCTGACTTCGCCGAGGAGATTAACCAAAATCGAAAGAACGGTTGCGTTTTAGCAGACGCCACTACTTTTGACTACCGCAAGTATTTTGAGGAAAATAATTTCCCTAAACAAATCGATTATCTACAGGTAGATATTGATTCTGGCTACGACAACAAGGGTAACCCAGTTGGTAACCCTAGCCAGAGCCTGCTTGGTCTAATTGCGCTACCTCTAAATATTTATCGATTCACTACCATCACTTTTGAACATGATGGACTTAGTGATTATAAGGCAACTGCTATGAGAGATGCTCAGCGGGAGATTCTCTCTAGCCTTGGATATAAGCTAGTTCAACGCCACACATTTGAAGATTTCTGGGTTGATCCAGAGGTAGTTCCTTATCAAGAGTATAAAAACTACTTTGTCATGCAAGCGCCGTAATGAGTACCAAGTACGATAGCTATCCAGAAGGATTCTCTTTCGGACTATTTTCCAATGAGTTTGCAGTACACCCTACTGACGTAGCTAACCACGTCAAAGAAGATCATCTTAATTCATATGTTTTAAACAGCTTTGGCTACAGATCAGACGGATTTGATGAATTCACTGAACTACTGTCTGCTGGCTGTTCATTTACCTTTGGCTCTGGTGTCTCTCAGGATCGTAGATGGAGCTCGGTGATTGCAGAAAACTTAGGACTACGCGAATCAAATATCGGTGTCTGTGCTTGGTCCACCCAGGCGATAATTCAAAACATTTTTGCATATTTTAAAAAGTATGGCCACCCGAAAGTGCTGGTCTGCCTGTTTCCAGATGACACTAGATCTGTTTTACCATCTATTAGCGGATTCGTCGAATACGAAGATGCTCCAGGCAATGATAGCTTCGAGCTTACAAATGTGATGCTGGACAGAACTAACTCAGACGTTTTCTATAAAAAGAAAACTAGCTACAGCAAGAAACCGCACTCTGCATCAGATGTGATTCCAGTTGAGTTACCGTTTTATTACTACCTAAAGTACATACATTTCTTAGAGCTCTACTGTAAGACAGCTGGAATACAGTTTCTATGGAGCACTTGGGACTCAGAGCTTGACTCTTACTTAGCTAAAACAAGTATGAATCAAATCCAAAAAAACTACGAATACTTTGGGTTTAGTAGTTATGTCCCGCTCGACTGTAGCACCTGGGAGTGGGATGTAAGTAGTTATGGCGGCGGCATGACTTCAGACTCCTTAGAGAAGTCCAAGAAACTTTACAATGGTTGCCACCCTGAACTGCGTGAGCTAGATGGGGATAACTTTTTTATTGGCAGTGATGTAGGCGGCCTAGTCCATTGGGGTAGCCATAAGCATGCCCATATTGCTGAGTCCTTCTTGTTTAATTTCAAATAGTGTAAAATTTGTATTGTAGTTGAGAGGACTCCTGTGACGGTACAGATTTTAAACAATTTCATTGCTCAAGAGCAGATGGATAAAATCAACACTCTGATGACACCAATTGTCAGGGAGACACCTCGTCCTAACGTATTTTCAGCACTGGGTTGGCAATCCGCATCTGCTGCTTCCAGGGTCGGGTTTGAAGATCGCCCACCTATGGACACTAAAGATTCCGACATAACCACGACTCTCAGGGAGTGCCTTTCTGAGATGCGAAAGTTTTATGGAGTAGAAGATCTGGTTTTGGTCAATGCTTTCTACACAATAATGAGGGCTGGGTCTTATGTCGAGATGCATTGCGACAACTGTCAACTTGATGGAAGTCCTTTGGACCCATCTGTAGAAGTGGAGCCGAATGAGTGGTCAGCTATCCTATATTTAAATACTAACGGAGTAGATTTTGAGGGCGGAGAGATCTATTTCCCTAAGCAAGACCTCACATACTCCCCTGTAGCGGGTGACTTCATACACTTTAAAACTGACGTAGACCATCCTCATCGGGTGCTTGAAGTTACTTCTGGCGACAGAGCATGTTTAGTTATTTTTACTGGACGTAAAGAAGTCATCGAAAAAGTAGAGGCAGATTTCTCCAGTAGATAGCTAATGGACTATATACAAGTTATTGCTCCAGAGCCGCCTAGACCTGAAATGGGGACCTGGGCAGCTGAGTCTATTGAAAAGATTAACGAAAATTTGTATAAATTTTCAGGGCTATCTTTTACAAACATGCCAGGTGAGCCAGTTATCAGGCTGACTGGCAGACACTATTTAGGTGCATATAATAATTTTTATTGGCACTTTATTCACGAAGATCTATCTAATTACGAAGCGGCTAAATTAGAGATAGAAAACCTTAAGTTGACATTGATTGACATTTTTGATGTCATGAAAGATGAGAAAACTCTTAATGATCACACAAAAGATAAGTTTCCGTACTTAGAGTTTTTCTTGAAACTGTATCCACAGGATGTGTATATCAATAGGCAGAGATCTAATCTATATATTGAAGAGGCGTACTATGTTCTCTGTACTGGAGATATCTTTTTAGATCAGGACCTGTTTGAATCTCATGGGTTAGCCCCTAGGTGCATATATACAAATTCTGGTTTTGATGATTGGTATAAGTCTGTTTGGACAGACCGAACACCGTACGGCCCCGTTGGGTTAGATATTTTGACAGAGAAGGTAAAGTCAGCAGTGAGTGTCGACTACTCTCTGCCTAAAAAATTATTCATAACTCGTAGAGATGTAAACAAGAGGCTAGAAGAACTATCCTCTAACCCAGACTACGAGCATCTAATATCTGAAAGATATTTTGAAGATTCGAAATTAGAGACCTATTTTACTGAGCTAGGGTATACCAGCTTAGCTTTAGAAGAACTATCATACGAAAAACAGCTACAGTATTTTATGTCAGCTACCCACATTGCGGGAGTCGTTGGCGCTGGCTTCTCTAAACTTTTTGTGTCTAATCCTGGGACAAAATTAATTGAAATTCACGCCATACCTATTTATGGCTTTAACTACGGATATTTTAAATCTTTACGAGGCATCGATTACATTCCTTTAGATTTAAGGGTTCTAGCGGAAAAAAGACCTATGTCCTTTGATGAGATGGTGACTGTACTAAATGGCCAGATCCTATAAGACTAGATACTTTAACTCATTAGAGAAACTAGAGAACTCTGAAAAACTAAGAAAAACCTCTAGAGATCACGAAAAACTAAGAGCTGAGTATGACTACTGGTATATGTTGCCAGATGGTATTTCTAAATATTTTGTAAAGCCTGAAAACTTTCTCTGTGATGGATTCACTTCTTCCTACGATATGAAAGAGTATCAGCTGCAAAATGCTGCCGAACAGTTAGTAAGTGGTGAAATGTCAAACATTTCGTTTGATGCCCTATTCGCTCGGATTGCTGACTATCTAAATGTTGCAGCAAGCTATACAAAGAACTATGACACTACTTCCTTTTTTGGAAGCTCTATTGTCTTAGGGAAAACGGCTTCTAGAATTAAAAACTTAAATAGTAGCATATGGGGAGCATCTAGCCAATCTGTGCTACTTAAGTTAAGCGGCACAACTCCCGACGATCTTCTCCAGGAATTGTCGGTGAAGTATGAAAAGTATAAGAGTCTACGTAGTTCGAATAGGGCTGTACTTTCCCATGGGGATTTGACACTCTCTAACATCCTCTGGGACCAAGAATCGAATTCAATTGTCTTAGTAGACCCTAAAGGCGTTGATTATATGTACCTAGATGAATATTATGATTTGGCCAAACTTAGCCAGTCTATATTAGGCAAATATGACTATATTTTGTACGGTAAGTATGATTTAAACTTAAAGTACGGGACTTTTGACTTACATCTAAATGACGATGATCTACATAAAGAGAACGTATTTAAGGATTATCTAGAAGCAAAAGGCATAAATCTAGAGCTACTAAGAGTATATGAAGCTTCACTATTTCTGTCTATGGTCCCCCTGCATCTAGAGGACCTACAGAGGGTATCTGCTTTACTGATAAACTGTAAAAACATTTTAAATTCACTATAGGGAGAGGCTCGCTATGTCTGTAACTCGCATGAAGCTCGTGGCACTTGCTGCTGGTCAAGGAACTAGATTCTCTTCTGACCGTAGGTATTCTGGCACCCACAAGACTATGGTCCCAGTGTTTGATATACCGATGTCTATATTTTCTCTAAAAAATACAGTTGAAATGCTTGGCGAGCTGGACTTTGACTGTACCTATCTAATCTCAGATAATGTCGGACTCTCTTTAGCTGAAGTCGATAAGTTAATCTACACCAATATTAAAGATCTACGCCGCATAGCTGTGGAAGTTCAACCTGGGTATGTTAATGGGCCTGGTGAAAGTTCTGCTGTTGTAAAGAATGCAGTTGGCGATGACTCCCCCGTGTTATTTGTAAATACGGATCAGTACGTCGTTGGAGATCTTAGCTCTGCCATACGTGAAGCTTTAGATGATGAAACCCTAGACGGAGTAATTTTTTGCTTCAAGAGCGATGAGGAGCGCTACTCGTATGTTGAAGTTGACGAGAACATGGTAGCCACTTCAATGGTAGAAAAGAAGGTTATTAGCAATATTGCAAGTGCTGGACTCTGTTTTTGGAAAAACTCTGCCATGTACTACCAATACCTAGATGTCGCAAGAGAGCTAGAGCAAGGTGAAGTCTATATCAGTAGCGTACATGCTGCTGCCATTAAGAACAGTAGAAAGTTTAAAGTTGTAATGCTAGACGCCTTTATTGATTTAGGCACTCCTGCAGACTTAGAGGTCCTAGAGGAAAAATGGAAAACACTTTCAGAATAACAGCACTGTGCGATTTAGATAAGTCTGAACTAGCCCAGGCTCTATCGGAACTTGTATCAACTAGGCCATACCCTTTTTCTTTGACTTTAGTCTATGACTTATTTGATTTAGACTTAGGGTCTTCGGATGTCGTGGCAGATTTGACCGATGATAGGGGGCTACTTTCTTTCTATGAAAGCTTAATCACTTCGAAGGTATTAGTTGTTAGCGCAAACTCTAGTTTGATTACAGAAAATAAAATCTATCTCTCTGATCTTGCAAAGAGCTTAGAAGCAAAACTTTATTTAAACAGCTTATTCTCTGGATCAGAGAAACATAAACTTTTAAATATCAACGAAAAAAACATTAAAAACTACTCTGACGAAGATATCCTAGGCTCGCGAGTAGAGGATGTCTCTAAACTTGCTAACTCTATATATCAAGATTTAACAAGAGCCCACAATAAATGGGACCCTAGCTTCGAGCAAGCTAGAAGAAATAGGGAAATTCAACGTAAGCTTGAAACTAAGCAGAATCTATATGAAGTAGCTAAAAGCTTAAACGTAGAGCTAGAAGCGCAGCCATGTGGAATTGATCCAAAGCTGCCAGACATTGGAGAGAAGAATGGCTAAGTACCCTTTAATTATTGAAAATTTTGTAACTGAAGAAGAAGCCAAAACATTAATCGAGCTCCTAGACCCGATGGCACAGCCTAGCCCTAGGGATGGCATAGATATTGCTCTTGGTTGGCCTAATTCAGCTATGGCTATGAAAGCTGGAATTACTGAACCTCCTATCTTAAATTTAGAACCTCACCAAGAAAATGACGCTACTAGGCTTCTTAGCTCTGTTCTGCTGAAGGTTAAAAGAACATTTGAAGAGGTCTTTGGTGTAGAAGATGCAGCATTGACTCAGGCCAACTATCAGAATATGAAGATTGGTGGAAAGAATGATCTACACTCTGACACCACTGACTTAGAGGGGAACCCGCTTCAGCCTGATGGGACTCCTGAGGAGATGGAGTGGTCTGGTCTGTTGTATCTAAACAACCACGGTGAAGACTTCCTTGGTGGAACTATACTATTTCCAAAGCAAGACTTAGAGATAATCCCTAAGCTTGGGGACATGGTCCTCTTTCCTGGAGACTTTGAGCACATCCATGAGGTACCTGCTGTAACTTCGGGAGAGCGCAAGAATCTAGTATTTTTCTATGGCAGAGCTGAAAATGTTGGCTCTGAGAGAAGCTTCTACGATTGGCAAGACTTTCCTCCCGAGGCTCACGTAAAGTGAGAACTAAAGAAAAAGGTTTTCCTTCGGTAAAGCCTATATTTAGCGACATCTTATGGTCTTACATGTACGCAAAACCAAATGAAAGTTGCTATGTCGACTATGACCATAGGTCCTATAAATTTAATTCATTCGGTCATCGTGGTCCAGAATTTTTTTCTGATGTAGATTTACTAGTCACTGGCTGCTCTGTAACTTATGGTGTTGGTCTAGACCTAGAAGAAACATGGGGACATCTAGTCGCTAAAGAGCTTGGATATACTTACAATCTTTTAGCTTACCCTGGCATTTCTATTGCAAAAATGGTCCGTCAGATTCTAGCCTATATAGAAAATGTCGGAAAACCTAAACGAATATTAGCCCTAATGCCCGAGCCTCGCAGAGTTGATTTATTTGAGCCAATGCCCGATCAGCACGGGTCAATGATTGCTAATGTTAATTCCGTTAGATTAAAACTAAATAAATTTGAGGATCTTATCTATGAGACGCCACCTAATTCTTTAAAGTTTCAGGATATAGATTATACAACATTGTTATCTATTAATGCAATTTATATGTTGGATGCAATTTGCTCTGCTTTAGGTATTCAATTACTTTGGACTACATGGGAATCTCGCAGGGTGTACACAACTTACTCTGACTTTCACTCTTTCTTCGAGATGGATGTGGAAAATGGGGACAACCTAACTTCAGAAATGAATTGCCATGTTCTATCAGGTGCTAACTACAGTGTGGCCTCTGATAATAGCCACTGGGGTTCTCACTATCATATGCATGTAGCTGAAGAATTTATTAGGAGACTTCGTGAAGACCAGAGATGATAACGGTAAGTTATTACTCATTGAAAATCTTCTAAAGTGGTCAACCGTTGTTGGGTTGAAGAGTCACAAAAATACGATAGATATTTTTAATGATAAAACTAATCCGATCTCTGACCCCCGTGACATCCTCAACTCCGCTGGGCATAGAGGGCCCGATTTTAAATCTTCGGTAGAGTTTCTTGCTGTTGGATGCTCTGTCACCTACGGTATTGGACTAGATCACCGTGATACTTGGGCATATCATTTAGCTAGAATAATGGGGATTAGCGACAACTACAACGTCTTGGGCTACCCTGGTAAATCACTTCAGTTCATGCAACGTCAAATTCTTGAATATTTCAATGAGTACGGTTTACCAAAAAGACTTATTCTCATAGCTCCTGATCAAAATAGGCCAGACTATTTTGGGTTGGATGAGGGCATTATAGGGATCAAAAAGCACAACAGAGAGTTTTTAGAAAAAAGACTAAAAAATCTAGAATTAGAATACGTGTTAGAAGATGTCAACGAAGACTGGGAGTCTGGCACATATGTTGGATCGACCCCGTATCTGGCTTACTTGGCCTCCACAAGTCTTGTGCAAATTAGTAGGATATGTAAGCTACTTAATGTTGAGCTCTATTGGACAAGTTGGAGTAGATATGACCTACAGACAGCCGAACATCTCATCGACATAGATCTTGACCTGAAAAACAGCTACGTTGAACTTAGAGAACTAGATGGAAACCTCTTTTTTAAAGACTCTAATGAATACCCTAACTGCCACGAGGAGCAAAATACTGACTCTAGGTTCTATATAGCAGACGACCAGAACCACTGGGGGAGACATTATCACATTCATATGGCCGAAGATTTGGCTAATGCTATAGACTTACGACATGGACATTAAATTTCGTAGCGATGTAACTGTTGAACTAGTAAACTCTATGGCCAAGGACTCCGATGTGGCGATGGCTGCTCGTGTCTCCACTGTCAGTGGAAACCATGAAAAGGTAGTTGACCTGACTAAGGACGAGGGTCTTATTAACTACTTAATGCGTGATCGTCATGGATCGCCATTCGAGCACAACGCTTTCACTTTCTACATCGAGGCACCAATCTTCGTGTTCCGCGAATTCATGCGCCACCGCATTGCTAGCTACAACGAAGAATCAGGTCGATACAAGGAGCTTGACCCAGTATTTTACGTACCAGGCGAAGACCGTAAGTTGAAGCAGGTTGGGAAGCCTGGTGCTTATGTGTTTGAAGATGGAACTTATGACCAAAAGATGATGGTATCTGCTTCAATTAGACGCGTGAATACTGAAGCATATAACGCATACAAAAAGATGTTAGATTCTGGTATTGCTAGAGAAGTGGCCAGGGCCGTCCTCCCAGTTAATCTTTACTCGAGCATGTACGTCACAATGAATGCTCGCTCTTTGATGAACTTCTTGAGCCTGCGTACTCAGCGGGAGGGTACTCACTTCCCGTCTTTTCCGCAGAGGGAGATTGAGATGGTTGCAGAGAAGATGGAAGAGTTCTTCGCTGAGAAGATGCCTATCACCTATGAAACATTCAATAAGCATGGTAGGGTTGCCCCATGAGTTTAAACGATTTTGATAATGTGGACATCAACCTTGATGACGAAGAGTTAGTCGAGTTGTCCACGTTTTCAACGTTTGAGCCAGGAGACTTGGAAGTATTCGAAATCAATATTGCCAAAGCAATACTCAAAAAAGAAGAAGCTTACAAAGCTATAGACGCTCTTGTTGATTCTGCTGGAGAGTCTTGGTTTGAGCTTGGAGAAAAGCTCGCAGAAAAAAGATTTTTCGACATACTTGACAAATTAGAACGTAGTCTGCTAGATTCTGAGGAGGACGCCATTATGACGATCCACTTAATAAGGAAGATGGTAGAAAACGATGAGCGAGAATAACGAGTTTAAGTACTCCAACGATCAGATCGCGGACATTTACGCGAA
>JACCDO012080679.1_pt1 | contig 10053 bp, 11 predicted proteins | sample 7446101 | NCBI WGS metagenome assembly JACCDO01 (sample SAMN15323440, study PRJNA562643) | freshwater metagenome | isolation source: river surface water | place: USA:Blue River Watershed | collected 2017-08-16
GATTCTGAGTTTGGTACTCCGCAGAGTTATTTTGACGCTTTCGGTATTGACACTGATCGTGTTGTTCATACACCTATTACAGATATTGAGCAACTGAAGTTTGATATCATGCAACAGCTACAAAACGTAGATCGTGGTGACAAGCTGATGGTTGTGATTGATTCTATTGGCAACCTTGCTTCTAAGAAAGAAGTTGAGGATGCGTTGGAACAGAAAGCAGTTGCTGACATGAGTCGTGCAAAACAACTCAAGTCTTTGTTCCGTATGGTTACACCTCACCTAACTCTGAAAGACATTCCTATGGTTGTGGTGAACCATACATATAAAGAGATTGGAATGTTCCCGAAAGATATCGTTGGTGGTGGTACTGGCTCTTATTATTCAGCTGACAACATCTTCATTCTTGGTCGTCAACAAGAGAAAGATGGAACTGAAGTCACTGGTTACAATTTTATTATCAACGTAGAAAAGAGTCGTTATGTTAAAGAAAAATCTAAGATCCCTGTTAGCGTATCTTTTGACGGTGGTATTAGCAAGTGGTCTGGTTTACTTGACCTTGCTCTTGAATCTGGGCATGTAATTAAACCTAAGAATGGTTGGTATCAGAAAGTTGGCGAAGACAAAAACTATCGTGAGAAAGATACTGACACTAAAGAATTCTGGATGCCAATTCTAATGGACAAGACCTTTTATGATTTTGTAAAGAACAAATACTCAATCGGTCAAGTTGATATGGTAAAGGCTGACGCACTTGACAAAGCATTAGAGGAATTAGAGTTCGATGAATAAGTATAGCCATTTACCAATTCAAATGATGGAGAGTCGATCAGATGGCACGATTGCTATTAAGTTGACAGAACCACCATTTGATGGTATAATCTATAATTATGGTAAAGTTGATTTGAATGAAGACGGAGATACCGTTCGTCTTCATTTTGAATATGAGATTCTAGATATGGCTGATAAGGGCTTGACAGATAAGAAACCCTTTGAATCCTACATTGGAAAGATTCTAGAAGAATTGATTCATATCGGTATTGAAGAAAACAGTATTACATACACAGGCGGAATTGATGAGAATAGAACAAAAGATTCTGACGAATCTGATTTATGATGAACACTATTGCCGAAAAGTAATTCCATTTATTAAAAGAGAATATTTTGCGGATAAGAAAGAATCAATCATCGCATCAGAAATTGGTTCTTTCTTTAACAAATACAATAAACCAGCAACAAAAGAAATTCTTCAGATTGAAGTCCAGAATCGTAAAGACTTAACTGATAAAGAACTGTCGGAACTGACAGATTATATTTCTAAGCTGGAACATGAACCAGTCAATGAAGACTGGATGCTTGAGAACACCGAGAAGTTTTGTAAGGATCGTGCTGTCTATAATGCGATCTTGAATTCCATTTCAATTATAGACGGACGTGATAAGGTTCATACTAAAGATGCTATTCCTTCTATCCTATCTGATGCTCTTGCCGTGTCTTTTGATAGTCACATTGGTCACGACTACCTTGACGACCACGAATCACGCTACGAATACTATCACCGTGTCGAGGAGAAAATTCCTTTCGACTTGGAGATGTTCAACAAAATCACCAAAGGTGGATTGAGTAAGAAAACTCTGAACATCGCACTGGCTGGTACTGGTGTTGGTAAATCATTGTTTATGTGTCACGTTGCTGGTTCATGCTTGACGCAGGGTAAAAATGTGTTATACATAACTATGGAAATGGCAGAAGAACGTATCGCTGAACGTATTGATGCGAACAAACTTAACCTGACCATGGACGAGTTGAAGGTTATTGATAAAGATATCTTTGAGAACCGTATCGCCAAGATTAAAGATAAGACTCAAGGTAAGCTAATCATTAAAGAATATCCTACAGCTAGTGCTCACGCAGGACATTTCCGTGCTTTACTTGAAGAACTAAAGTTGAAGAGAGAATTTAAACCTGATATCATCTTCATTGACTATCTGAATATCTGTGCAAGTCAGCGAATGAAACAGGGTGCAAATGTCAACTCTTATACATATGTAAAGGCAATAGCAGAAGAACTAAGAGGATTGGCAGTTGAATACAACGTACCTATTGTTAGTGCAACTCAAACAACTCGATCTGGATATACAAACTCAGACCCAGGACTTGAGGACACTTCAGAATCTTTTGGTCTCCCTGCGACAGCTGACTTTATGTTCGCACTTGTGAGCAATGAAGAATTAGAAGCACTGAATCAGATTATTGTTAAACAATTAAAGAATCGTTATAATGACCCAAGTTTTTATAAGAGATTTGTGGTTGGAATTGATAGAGCAAAGATGAAACTATATGATGTTGAAAATTCTGCGCAAGATAATCTATCAGATGCAGGACAAGATGACGATGAACCAATGTTTGATAAATCATCATTTGGTCGCAGACAGAAAGCAGAGTCATTCGAAGGGTTTAAGTTTTAGGAGAATAAAATGGTAAAGGTAATCGTAGCCGAAAGAAAATTAGATTGTGAACATCTTCTTGGTCAATTTCTAGATGAGCAACACTACGATCTTCTTGTTGAAGAAGATTGCGATGTATATGCACCTGCTGGATGCGATCTTGGTACACAAGCAAATTGCGATCAAGAATGTAACACTTGCGATAAAGGTATGGATGAACGCAAGATTATTTTTAAGTTCCGTAAGAACTTCTTTAGTAAAGAGGAACAACAACAAGCCTACATTGGTTTGCGTGAAGCAGCAACTGAGACACAGAATCGTGGTCTAGCTGCAGGTCCAAGAAAAGAATCTCTTGGTAATCGTGAATGGGTTACAGAATATGAGTCTGATGTTATTGATTATTTCTTGGATCCAAAAGCATCACTTGATGGAGATCCAATCGAACTTCTAAAACAAAAGCACAAGAACAAGACTGATAAACCATCCACACGTAATAATGTTTGGGGTATTCAGGCAGTTAAACGAGATAACTTTGTGTTTGCAGACTGGGTAGAAAAGACTCGCAACCTTCCTCCAGCTGAGATGATTAAAGAAGCACGCAGAGTTGAAAAGACTTATGTCTGTGCTACGACTTATGCCAATGGTGTTATGTCTGGTATCGCTGGCTGGTACGATCGCTATCCACGTATTCCTTATGGTCGTGCCACTTCTTACACTGCACGTGAACCAGAAAAGTTTGCGATGGCATACCCATTCCTACAATCTCTTGCTCGTGGTTTTAAAGAACTGCTACCATGGAGATATAATAATCAGATGGAAGCTGCAAAGAAACTAGACCCAGCATTCCTCGTTCCAGGAACTCCGTTTACTACTATCACTGTAAACAAAACATTCCGCACTGCTGCTCACCGTGACGCTGGTGACTTGGATTCAGGTTTGTCTAATCTGTTGGTTCTTTCTAATAATGGTAATTACACTGGTGGTTATTTGATTGCACCTGAGTATCGTGTTGCAGTGAATGTTCGTCCAGGAGACCTATTGCTGATTAACAATCACGAAGTTATTCATGGTAATACTCCAATCGTTCTTGGTGACGAAGAAGCAGAACGTGTTTCATTGGTTTGCTACTTCCGTGAAAAAATGCTTGAGTTGGGTTCTAAAGAATACGAAGATTGTCGTTATGACTTTGTTGAGTCACGCAGACTTAATAAAGAACATCCAGGACAGTTCTATGAAGATGGTTCGCAACGACATCTTTGGAATGGTGTAAGTCCAGGAATGTGGGAAAGCCAAGAATGGTATGACTACTGTGAAAAGAAACTTGGTCGTGAAGCATTAATGAAGTATCACCCAGAAGCAGATAAAACTAGCCTTGAGGAGTTTTTCGGATAATGTGTGCAGTTGTAGGAGCAATCCTTATTGAACCCTCGAAAGAGGACTTGTTAATGTTACATCGTGTTTTCCTTGAGTCTAAAATTCGAGGAAAACACGCTACGGGAATTGCCTATGTTAAGAATGATAAAGTCATTATTGATAAACGTCCAGTGCCTGCTGATGAATTTCCTTTTACGTTTGCAGAGTATCTTAATGAGGATGGAAATCTTTACATCATTGGGCACTGTCGTTACAGCACTTCTGATCTTGAGTATAATCAGCCAATTGGTAATGACGATTCTGCAATAGTCCACAACGGTGTTATCACTCAAGAACTATCAGAAAACTGGAAACAGATTTATGGTTATGAAACTATCACAAAGAACGACAGTGAGTTAGTCTTGCACTCACCAGATCCATTACGTGAGTTCAGTCATATGTCTATGGGTGTTTGTAAAATCACTAAAGATAAGAAACTGCAATTCTATCGAAATGGTAAACGTCCATTATATTTGTCTTCTGTTTCAAATGGTTGTATAATTACTTCTACTGCTGACATTGCCGTTCGTGCAAATGTTCTTGGAAGACAGGTTGAAGTGCTAATGAATCATTATATTACATTTGATGAGCAACTTGCAATGATGATTGAGAAAGTCGAAGTTGCAGATGCCGTGGATTATCAACATGCTATTTGTTAATTCAACGAGAGTTGAAGAGTTAATTAAGAACAGCCCAGCTGGTAAGAACACCAAGTTCTTATCGGCTGCACATTCATTGTGGTATCGTTTTCATAATTACGAGAAAGCACCACCAATGGCGTATGAAGATAATGGTGAAATTGTTTCACTAATCTTTGCTACTCACAATCGTGATGGTTACGCCAACTTATATGAAATTGTGACGCTGGAAGGAAAGGAAGGAAATGGATACGCATCCAAATGTTGGGAATCTTGGATTAGGTACGCAGTTGAAGAGCGACAATCTAAAAGACTTAAAATATCTTGCACACCATCTTCGGTCACGTGGCATTATCGAAATGGTCTCATCTTCTGGGCAGTTGACCCCACAGGCAGTCTCCGCTCTGACCAACCTTTATTCCCCACTCGTGCAGAACAAATCGGATTTAGAGACTTTGCTATTGTCAATCCAACATCGGCTCTGCCACCTTATAAGGCAAGAGATCAATTCCGAGCAGAAGGGCTAGAATCTTATAAATGGGGTGAGAAGAAGAAAGCCAAAACCCAAGCTGCAATTGATGCTGTTGGTAAAGCATGGTTACGTGAAGCGTTGATGGAACAACCATCACTAGAAGAATTCTTAAAATAATGGATTATCGTTTAGAACAAAATCGTAGGGAAGCGTTCATTCGTTGGTATGCGTGGTCATTAAAATATGATGATTGCGATCCAGCTGTTTGGGCAACCAACTATCTTAATAAAAGATATGAACACAACGATGAGCAGAAACTCTGGTTGTGTTGGTTGTATGGCAATACATATTATCTACCAACAGCTTGGATTCTCATGAACGAGTTTCCAGACTTTGAGTTGGCGACAGTCGATAGAATGGAGCAGTGGAATACTGCCAACTATAAACGACTACGTTATCAAACAGATACAAAGTGGAACAAAGGTCATTTGCCAACCATGTTCGCTTCTTACCAAAAGTTTATTGGCAATAAAACACAACGTGAGGTATTGGAGTCATATTATGGAGACACTGAGGAAGCAAACTTTGAAAACTTGTGGAAAAGCGTTAAGTCTAGCTTGCATAAGTTTGGTCGTTACAGTACTTGGTTTTATCTTCAGCATCTTAAGCATACCTCTGATATTCGGATCAATCCTACTTCTCTCATGCTGGACGATTATGATGGCTCTCGCTCTCATCGTAATGGACTTCTGTTCGCCCTCGCACAAGAGCACGATGTGGATAGAAAACTCACTGGAGCAGAGTATGCAAATCTTGAGTCACAAGCCTATGAGATTCTTTGCGAAACGAAAGCGAGATTTCCAGAACTCGCATCGTCTGTAGACTTCTTTACTATGGAAACTTGCTTGTGTTCTTTCAAGAAGATTTTCCGTGAGCGACATGGTCGTTATCTTGGCTACTACCTAGATCGTCAGGCTGAAGAAATTATGCAGTGTGAGAAAGATGGTTGGTATGGTATAGACTGGGATGTTTTATGGCAAGCACGTGAAGAAACCATCGACTTGCGACTAGACCACAAACGTGGTATTGATAAAGAAAGATTTAGTTCGTTTTTGAGAACAGGTAAACTTGAAAATTTAGAATGGATGTTTGATGATGAACAACCTATACTTGAGGGATTGGAGATGTTTGCATGAATGATATGATTACGAGTTCTGTCACAGCTGTCACTGGAGCAATAGGTACAGATACAATTACAATTTCAGGTAGTAATTACGGAAGTATTGCCATGACTATGATTACAGAAGATCTATTAGATCGCTATGAGTTTAATAAGATTGTAGTTGACCATAAAGTGCAAGAGCAAGAACTTCTAAAATTAAAGGAAGTTGCTCCAGACTATGCAAATGAGATTAAAGAAAATTTGGCTAAGAACGCTGCAAGAGATATAATGAAGAAGATGTCATTCACGAAGAAACATGACAAGGATGCAGACGTTCATCATTTTATTGGTCGTGTGTGGGTCTTTACTGAAGACGAATTAAAGAAACTTATTGAGGAAGTTAAAAATGCTTAATGATAGACTTGGTGTATCAGACACTCTTACTGTTCAAACGATTACCAGACCAGTGAAGACTCGTAAACTAATCGCAGTTGGTGGTAGTCCAGGAACAGGTAAGACCACTCTTTTCCGTAAGTTTATGGAAGACAAGAAGTGGATTCAAGTCGAGCCAGCAAAGCTGATTTCGGCTATGTATAACGAAGAACTAGACCTATATGTTCTAGGTAAATATGAGGAAGGTGAGACTTTCGCTGGAACAGATCGTCTTTCTATGGCAGTCCAACCACCTATGCAGGAATGGATCGCATCTCATAACTGTAACATCCTTTTCGAGGGAGACCGAATCTTTAATCAGTCTTTCTTGGAGTACGCTATGGGACTCCCGAACACCGATCTACAGGTAGTCATTTTAACCGCACCTAAGGATCTACTAGAACAGCGTTATAAGGATCGTGGTTCCGAGCAGTCCGAGCAGTTCCTAAGAGGGCGAGAAACTAAATATAGTAAGATACAATCTAACTTTGAACTGATGCCCTATATTACTGAGTTCTCAAATACTAACTTAGAGGAGCAGGGGAAAGTTCTGGCATTTTTGGAGAAGCAACTGATTCAGTGATGCTAGGATTTTCTGGGATGTAAAATGTCGTTCCTAGAAAATGCCAATTTCGACTGGATGGATATACTCAACTTTTATGAGCGTCCATTTAGAGCATCATTTGTGCCTGCAAAAGTGTGGCAAGACCTCGATAGATATCGCAACGATTCTAAGGGTCTTGCTAATTACTTTAAAAAATGGAGAACTAGAGTCGTGTGGGTTCCAGAAAAATCCAAGGCTAAGTTCTTTGAAACCCACGTAGCAGTCGGTGGTGAATACGACCCAGAAGAGCGTCAATGTATTCTTATCGTTCATACAGACAAGTATGACAAATTCCCCTTTACAGATAAATCCTGGAAACGATTTAAGTTTAAACTAATTCAGGTAGAGATGCATGAGTTAATACACTTCATGCAATACGATCGTCGCAATGACGAGTGGAGCAACTACGTTCTCCCACACAAGAAAGTTGGACATGTGATGAAAGATGCAGAGAGAAGATATCTCTCTGAGTTTGATGAGATCCAAGCGTATGCGCATTGTGTTCTTTTAGACTATAAGATGCATCGTCCGACTATACCTGTAGAAACCCTTTTGGCGAGATGCAAGAAATCTCGTGATTCTAATACTCTACACTACATCCTCAAAACATTCAATTACGACTATCGTAATAACTACGCTATCCCGAAATTGATGCAGCAAATCATGAAGTGGGATCGTAAGTATCAAAGACTATCCCGAGCATCGAGAAGACCTAAATAATCCTTATTGGATTATAAGGTGCTTCTGTGACTGCGAATACCGTTTTATCAGACATTAATGAGATTTATACTGGCTTTGTCTTGGCAGGAGACAAGTGGTTCGACCCAGCTGCAAAGCTACAGTATGATCAACGTGTCAAGCAAGCGAAGCCAGATGAAGTAGCCGACGCTGAGGGTAAAGCCAGAGCGATGGCTGAACAGTTTATTGTATGGGCTAAGCAAAACGGATACAAAGGTTTCATTAATAAAGTTTGGTGGACAGCAAGACCAAACTCTATGACGCAGGCAGTTGGTCAATTTGTTGATCAAAGGAAGAATCCTACAGATATATTAGTTAAGTTTAATGATGGTCCAGCTTCTGGTTTCTTAGGGCTATCTGCCAAAGCCACACAAGGTAAAGGTGACATTGGTTTTAAGAATCCAGGTATTGGTACAGTTGATAACTCTTTACAGTTAGACTTGGCTAATGATTATAAGATAAAATTAGATGAAACTATTGAGAAGTTAAAGTTGCCTAAATCAGCAGGTGAGAGAAAAATCTTTATTAGAAACACACCTGAGATTAAGACACAAACTGAAGACATCGGCATAAAATTGATGTCTGAATTGAGAGATAAATTATTAGAGAGAATGTTAAAGTTCAAACAGAATGAACTTTTAAAATATCTACTCTCTGATTGGATGGATGCAGAAGTTCTGTTTCCACCATATATTAAAGTTACAGGACAAGGTAAAAAAGCACCTTATTCTGCCACAGTGATGGATCCAGTGAAGAATGATAAGTTAGACGCATTATCAAAGTATCCTATCACTTTGGAAAAAGTAGGCAACGAATCAATCGGTGTTAAAGCTGGTGAAAAGAAGATTATGAAGATTCGTTTTAAATTCGAGTCAGAAAAGATGGCATCATCTTTAAAACTCTCTGGAGATCCTTGGTAACATGTTAAAATTTAAATCATTCTTAAAAGAAGAAAATCAAAAACTATTAGTAGAAAAAGCACTATCTGCTGAAGTAGAATCAGATGATAAAGGTAAGTTGCATGAACTGCTAATGTCAAAACATCTACATCCAGAATCTCGTTTACCTGACCATCATCGTTCAGAATCAGAAAACGAAGACCACGCTGGTACACCTGTTCAAGTTCACGATCGTTTAAGAAAGAAGATTGGTGAAGCAGCATATAACGAAATTGATCGCCACGCAAAACAAACTGCTGACGCATTAGTAAAACATCTACACGAACAGGGTCATCTTGGCAAAGGCACTACAATTGGTAATGTTCACTGGACTTCTAATCCAGACAAAGCAACTAAAGCTGGTGACCACGAAAAGACTACTGGTATTAAAGACGTAAACTCCAATGCTGATTTAATCTTAACATTACATAAAGATGGTAAGAAAGTTGGCTATCATGGCGTATCAGCAAAGTATGGTTCCAACGAACCAAACTATCGCAATCCAGGTTTAGAGTCTATGGAAAAGACTGCTGGTATTACTGGTGGTACATTAAAGCGTTTGACAGACGCACACCATGAGTCTATGGTTAAACTTGGATATAATGGTTCTGCTGACCAGAGAAACATTCAGTACAAGATTGACAAGATGGGTATTGAAAAAGCCAGAGCAGAACATTCAAAGTTTCAAGCATTAGTTGATGCTGGCAAAGGTTTAAGTACCAAGAACAAAATTATGCATGAGCATTTAACAAAGTTTATTCAGGCTCATGATTCTCACAAACATCCAGAAGTATTTTTACACCAAGCAGCAAGTCGTGCTGCACAAGCAGAAGCATCTTCATTAGAAGCAAAGAAAGCAGTTGCTCAGCATTTCTCTGAGCATCTAGCAAAACACGATGATGCTAAACTACGTCAAGTTGTTCGTGACCACGTTTCTGCTCCAACTCATATTCCTCATACAGTTGCGCACAGCAAAGTTAAAGACGATGGTTCTGCAGAGTCAGTATTAAAACCATCTCACACAATTGCTGATGACCATTTAAATAACTACGAAAACCTTCATGTAGTTCATCAAGGTTCTACATCAGTTATTCGTGGAACACATAAGCAGACTGGTAAACTAGGTCGTGTGGCTACATTCACTGTTAAGAGTTCTAGTGGTCCACATAAGAGTCTAGTAGGTACTTTCGGGTTGAAATAATCCCCTCAAAC
>JACCDO012260603.1_pt1 | contig 10053 bp, 6 predicted proteins | sample 7446101 | NCBI WGS metagenome assembly JACCDO01 (sample SAMN15323440, study PRJNA562643) | freshwater metagenome | isolation source: river surface water | place: USA:Blue River Watershed | collected 2017-08-16
ACGCAACCCCACCCGCCGCCCGCCGATCCCCTTCGGCCCGGCTCAACCCCGTCCGCCCCATGTCTTCGCTCCCGCTTCGCGCGTTCCTTCTGCTTTGCCTGGCCGGCCTCCCGGCCCTCCTGCCGGCCCAGGAAACCCTCACCGGCACCGTCGTCAACGAAGCCACCGGCCGCGCCCTCGAAGGCGCGCGCGTCGTGCTCCAGGGCACGAACCGCGAGGTGCTCACCGACCGCGAGGGCGCGTTCCGGTTCGACGACGTCAAGCCCGGCGCCGCCACGCTCGCCGTCAGCTACGCCGGCCTCGATGCGGCCACCGTGCCGCTCACGGTCGCCGCCGGCCAGCCCACGCGCCGCGACGTTCGCCTCACGTCGCAGATCTACGCGCTCACGAAGTTCGTCGTTGCCGGCGAACGCGAGGGCAACGCCCAGGTCGTCACGCTCCAGCGTCTTTCCGAGGGCGTGAAGAACGTCGTCTCGACCGACGCCTTCGGCAACCTCGCCCAGAATCCCGCCGATCTCCTCGTGCGCCTCCCGGGCATCGAGGGCGACACCGTCGACGGCACCATCCGCTACGTGCGCATCCGCGGGCTCAACCAAAACCTCACCACCATCACGATGGACGGCAACCGCCTCGCCGACGCCGCCTCCGCCGGCGCGACCCGCGAGTACCAGTTCCAGACCGTCAGCGCCGACACCGTCGAACGCCTCGAGGTCGTGAAATCGCCGACGCCCGACATGGACGGCGATTCGATCGGCGGCGCGGTCAATATGGTTTCCAAATCCGGCTTCGACACCAAAGGCCGCATGGTCCGCATCTCCGCCGGCGCGACCTACCGGCCCGTCGACGAACGCATGACCGGCCTGCCGTACAACTATGCCGTTTCGTACTCCGAAGTCTTCGGCGGCAAACTCGCGGTCGCAGTCAACTTCGGCCACCGCAAACTCTTCACGCCGCAGGACACCGTCACGCAGACCAGCCAGGCTCCGGCCAACGGCTTCACCGGCCCGACCTACACGAACCAAGTGCAGTACGTCGACGAACGGCTGTTCACGTCGCGGTGGGGCGGGGGCGCGCGGCTCGACTACAAGCTCAGCGACGCCACGCGTTTCTACGCGAGCTCCACGATCAATCGGCTCACCGACCACGACACCGACCGGATCGTGAACTTCACGACCCCGCAGACCGTCGCCACCCTCGACGGCGCGGGCAACCCCACCGGCAACGGCGGGATTCTGCCCGGCTACAGCAACGAATTCACGACGGTCCGCGCCGTGCCCAACAGCCTGATCAACGTGTCCGCCGACACCGCGTACAAGGATGCGAAGACGCTCTATCATCAGTTCGGCGCCGTGCACAAATGGCCGGGCCTCGAGCTGGACTGGAACCTCTACAAGTCCGATTCGAAATCGAACTACTCCGGCCAGCGGAACTTCCAGTTCACCGCCCGCGGCATCGGCTTCACGATCGACCAGCGCAACCGCAGCGACTTCCCCGTCGTCACGCAGGTCGCCGGCCCGAACATCCTCGATCTCGCGAGCTACACGGAGAACCGCTACCGCATCGACCGCCGCGCGGGTTGGGACGGCTACGAGGGCGCTTCGCTCAACGCGCGCCGCGACTTCAAACTGCCGGCGCCCGCCTACGTGAAGGCCGGCGTCCGCATCCGCGAACAGAGCCGCGTGCTCGAGGCCACGCAGTGGAGCGGCAACTACGTCGGGCCCGACGGCGTCATGGGCGTGAATCCCGCCACCGGCCGCAACGACGACAACCTCGCGCAGTTCGGCCTGCTCGAAGCCGGCCGCCTGCACACCGACGCCGTCCGTTTCCCCGCCGTGCCGTTGCCGGTCTTCCCCGGCCATTCCAACAAACTCGTCGACACCGCGCTGGAAACGTCGCCGAACCTCTTCGTGCAGGAACTCGCCGCGAACCTGCAGGCGCAGCTCAACGGCGACCAGGAATTCAAGGAACGCATCGAGGCCGCGTACCTCATGGGCAACGTCCGCTTCGGCGCGTTTTCGATCCTCGGCGGCGTCCGGATCGAGCGCACCGAGACGCGCGGCGAGGGCGCGCTGCAGGCCGTGACGCCCGAGGAACGCGCGCGCCGCGCCGCGTTTGTCGGCGCGTTGACGCCGGCGGAAATCACGCGCCGCACGCTCGCCGAATTCGGCGGCCGCCAGGTTCGCACCGGCGACTATCAGAACGTGCTGCCCGGCCTGCACCTCAAGTGGGCGCCGCTCTCGCGGCTCATTCTGCGCCTCAGCTACGCGACCAACGTCGGCCGCCCCGGCGTCGGCCAATTGATCCCGCGCACGACGGTGAACTTCGACAACCAGACGATCACGTCGAGCAACCCGAGCCTCAAGCCGCAGACCGCCGACAATTTCGATTTCTCGGCGGAGTATTACTTCGAGCCCGCCGGCGTCGTCTCCGTGGGCGTTTTCCAGAAGAACCTGAAGAACTTCATCTTCACCTCCGGCGGCGCGACCGTCGGCGCCGGCGCCGACAACGGCTTCGGCGGCGACTACGCCGGCTACTCGCTCACCACGCAGTACAACGGCGGCTCCGCCAAGGTCCGCGGTCTCGAGCTGAACTACAGCCAGCAGTTCACGTTTCTCCCGGGCTGGCTCAGCGGCTTCGCGGCGTACGGCAATCTCACGTTGATGGAAACCGAGGGCAATTACGGCGCGGGCAACGCCATCGCCGTCGCGCCGAATCCGAAGGGCAAAGTCGCCGGCTTCAATCCCGAGACTTCGAACGCCGGCCTTTCCTACATCCGCAACAAGGTCACCGTGCGGCTGCAGTGGAACCACCGCGCCCGCTACCTCACGACCTACAACGTCGTGGATTCGCAACTCGTCTACCGCATCCGCCGCGACACGCTCGACGTGAAGACGATGTACCAGCTGACGAATCGCTTCAGTGTGTACCTCGACGTGAACAACGTGCTCGGCGAATTCGAAACCGGCCAGGACCGCGGCAACCGCCCGAGTCAGCGTCGCGTGCTCACCCCGGGCTTCTTCTTCGGCGTCAACGCCCGGCTCTGAGGCCGAGGTCGGTGGTCGGGAAGTTGTCCTTCCTGACCATTTGGCCGCGCCGGAAATCGCCCGGCGAAATGGGCCCGATCGTACTTACCGGGGCGTCATGGCACTTTACAGATTGCGCCGTCCGTCGGTCGCAGGCGGACGGGCGGTCGAACTCCGCGAAGTTTAATTTACTTTCCGGCAACGATTAAGGCGAGGTGATCGGCATTCCATTTCGGTTGGTAGCGCCCTTGCTATTCCAAGGCATGCTCCGTCGTTTCCGCTGCCTGATTTTCAGCCTCCTGCTCGCCTCGCCGGCCATGGCGCTGCCGACCCTGCAGCTCGATATCCTCGGCGGGACCTACGATTCCGTCGACCAGACGACCGTGGCCAATTCGAATGCGTTCACCCTGCGCACGCTGCTCAAGGCCACGGCCTCGAATCTTTCGGTTCCGTACTATCTTTCGGTCGCGATCGAGCCCGGCTTGGCCCTTTCCAATCCGGCTCCCGACATCGGTTCCTTCAAGGTCAACGGCACCACCTACACCGGCTCCATGCTCACGTGGGGCACGCCGCCGACCAACGTGCCGGATTCCCAGACGGGCAATCTTTCGCCGCACGGCATCTATCCGACCTACTACCTTGAACTGCAGTTCAGCTTTGCGAACGCCGGCACCGTCGCCGCCTACAACGTCCAGACCGATGCCTCCGCGTCCGGCTCGCTGCGTTTCGTCGATTTCCAGGTCGATGTCACCGGCCTGCGTTCGGCCTACAATCTCCACTTCGACCTCTACAACGAGCGCTTCCGTCAGGGCGACTACTCGGTCGACAAGTTTGCGCCGTTCTCGCACGACGCGGCCAGCGGTTCCGGCGGCTACGAGCCGCCGATCAATGTGGTCGTGCCCGATGTCGGTTCCGTCGCCGCCTTGGTGCTGCTCGGCACGTTGCTGTTAGCCCTCTCGCTGCGTTCGCGCCGGCAGTGAACGCCGACCGGCCCTTGCCGGTTTGCGAATCTTTCCGCACGGATTGTGCCGCGCCCCGGAGCGCCGGCGGCCTTCGCACTTTCGGTTGGCCGCGCCGCCCGCGGGCTGTTCTCGTGACGCTCCAGTTATGGCCGAGAATCCCCGCTTTGTCCTGACGCAACGTCCCCGCCGGCTCCGCCGCACCGCCGGCCTCCGCGCCATGGTCGAGGAGACCGTGCTTCGTCCCGCGGATTTCATCGCGCCGCTCTTCGTCGTCGACGGCAAGGCCGCCCCCGAGGAGATCGGCTCCATGCCCGGTGTCTTCCGGCTCAACATCGCCGATCTCGTCAAAGAGTGCCGCGCGCTCTGGAAACTCGGCGTCCCCGCCGTGGCGCTGTTTCCCAAGCTTGATCCCAAGCTCAAGGACGACACCGGCACCCAGGCCCTCGACGAAGACACGCTCGTCCTCCGCGCCGTCCGCGCCGTCAAAAAGGCCGTGCCCGAGCTCACGGTGATCACCGATGTCGCCCTCGATCCGTACACCACGCACGGGCACGACGGCGTGCTGACCGCCGCGCGCGACGACGTCGAGAACGACCGCACCGTCGACATCCTCGGCCGCATGGCCGTCCTGCAGGCCAAGGCCGGCGTCGACCTCGTCGCGCCCAGCGACATGATGGACGGCCGCGTCGGCGCGATCCGCCAGGCGCTCGATGCCGCCGGCTTCACGGGCACCGGCATCCTCGCCTACTCGGTGAAATACAATTCCGCGTACTACGGGCCGTTCCGCGACGCCGTCGGCAGCGCGCAGGCCGCCGGCACGCGCCTGCTGAGCAAGGCGACCTACCAGATGAACCCGGCCAACCGCCGCGAGGCGCTGACCGAGGCGCGCCTCGACGACGCCGAGGGCGCGGACATCCTCATGGTGAAGCCGGCCGGCCTCTACCTCGACATCATCCGCGAGGTCCGCGAAGCCACGCGCAAACCCGTGGCGGCCTACCAGATTTCCGGCGAATACGCGCAGATCCACGCCGCCGCCCGCCTCGGTTGGCTCAACCTCGAGCGCTGCCGCAACGAATCCCTGCTCGCGATCAAGCGCGCGGGTGCCGACCTGATTTTGACCTACTTCGCCAAGGAAATGGCCCTCGCGCTGCGCTGAGCGCCCAACCGTCCGAACGCTTCGCGCGGCGGGGCCCGGAACTCAGAACGGCGACCGCGGTACCTGCAGCGAATCGCCGGGCAGCAGGCGCGGATCCTCGTTGGGATTCTTCTGCGCGAGTTTCACGTCGATCGGATAGGCCGACTTTTCGCGCACGAGCGTGACCGCCGTTTCCTTCGCGTAGAGGGTGAAACCGCCGGCCGACTGCACGGCCTTCGCGACCGTGAGGTCGGGCGTCCAGACGATGCGGCCGGGACGCTGCACCTCGCCGCCGACGTAGACGAAGCGTTCGGTGACGCTCACCGACACATCGACCGTCATATAGATTTTGCGGGAAATGTAGGTTTCGCGCACGCGTTGCGAGAGCTCGGCCGTGCTGGCCCCCGCGGCCTGCAGGGAACCGATGAACGGCAGGTTGATCATGCCCTGGTCGTCGATCTGCACGGTGCTCGCGCTCGCGTCGGGCACGCCCTGCAGGGCGATGTTCAGGCTGTCGCCGGGACGCAGTTGCGCGGTCGAGGAGATCGCGGGGATCACGGGGTTCGTCGCCGCGGCGGGATTCGACGCGCAGCCGCCCATCGCGGCCGCGCACGCGGCGCACAGCAGTCCCAGCTAAATCCGGCGGAAAAAAACCATAGGCCTGCTACGTGCGGGAATCCCTTGCAAAAGGCAACGCCGGGGTGGGCCGTTCGCCGCGCGGCCGCCGCCGGTGGACGCAAAAAAGGCAGCCTGGGCGGCTGCCTTGGGAGTAGGGGAGGCGAAGCCGGCGCTCAGCGTTTGCCGCGCGCCTTCTTCTTGGGCTTCTCGTCGTCGTCCTCGTCTTCGTCTTCTTCGTCGTCGTCCTCGTCGTCCGAGTCGTCGTCGTCATCCTCGTCGTCGTCGCCCTTGTCTTTGTCCTTCTTCTTGGCGTCGTCGTCTTCGCCCTTCTCGCCCTCTTCGTCTTCGTCCCACTTGAGGGATTCGTCGTTCTTGAGCTTTTCCTCTTCCTCTTCGTCGAGCTCGGGCAAGTCGTCGTCGCCCTCGTCCTCGATGTCCTTGGCGGGCGCTTCCTCGTCGGCATCGTAACCGGCGGGCATGTAGTCGAGGATCGCGGCGATCTCGTCGAACGTGTGGACCGACTGGCCCTGGATGAAATTGCTGTTCTGGTCCTCGCGGATCTCGTCCTCGACCTCGTCGACGGAGAGCTTGGATTCGAAATTGAAGAGATCGTTCAGCAGCTTAACGCGGCAGCGCGTGAGGTGGTCGAGCAGGTCGGCGTAGGGCCCGTTTTCCTCGTCGAGGATGTCCGGCAGACCGAACAGTTTCTCCTCCGACTCGAAGAGCGATTCCTTCACGCGCTTCAGGCGCACCTTCCCGTTGCCCAGATCCTTGTCGATGCGGAAGGGAATGAAGGCCGCCTCGAACATGTCCTGGTCGAAGCCGTAGTCGCGCAGCGGGTCGACGAGCTCGATCAGGTGCTGCACTTGGCGCGGATCGACGATGCTGAGACCGTCCACATCCCAACGGACCGGATCACTCGTCTCCGCGACCCACCAGTTGTGATCGTCCCCGAGACGAACAATGCACCAGTCGAGAGTGGAAGTAGCTTTGGCCATGTGAGAGTGGATCGGGAGGAATTTTTGCGCAGCGTGCGAGGGGAGTTTTAAAAAACAAGCACAAAAGCGGACGCTGCCGCGCGCGATGTTGCGGGGCGGTTTCAGCGCGGAAAATGCTCGGAAAACGAGGCTTCGGGAACTGGCGGCGCTTGCCAAAAAAGCGACGGGATTTCACGGTCCGCCCATGGGGAGTCTTTACGAAAACGTGATCCGACCGCAGCTGTTCCGGCTCGATTCCGAGCGGGCGCACGAACTCGGCGTGCGCGGCATGGCCCTGCTCGGCGCGCTGCCGCCGCTGTGCCGCCTGCTCGAGGCGTGGACGCGTCCGGCGCTCGCCCGCCGCCCCGTCCAGGCCTTCGGCCTGACGTTTCCCAACGCGATCGGCCTCGCGGCGGGCTTCGACAAACATGCCTCCGCGTGGCCCGCCGCCGCGGCCCTCGGCTTCGGCCACGTGGAAATCGGCACCGTCACCGCCCACGCCCAGCCCGGCAACCCCGCGCCGCGCATGTTCCGCTATCCGGAACAGGAGGCCGTCATCAACCGGATGGGCTTCAACAATGCGGGCGCCGACGCCGTCGCCGCCAAGCTTGCCGGCCAACCGGGCCGCGGCGCGCGGCGCATCCCGCTCGGAATCAATCTCGGCAAATCGAAGATCACGGAAATCGAACGCGCCCCCGAGGACTACCTCGCCAGCTTCGCGCGGCTTGCCGACTACGCGGATTACCTTGTCCTCAACGTCTCGAGCCCCAACACGCCGAACCTGCGCCAGCTCCAGGACGAATCCCGCCTGCGCGAATTGCTCGCCGCCGTCACCGGCGCGAACCGCGCCCGCTCCGCGCAGCCCGGCAAACACCGCGTGCCCGTGCTGCTCAAGATCGCGCCCGACCTGACTTGGCCGCAGATCGACGCCGTGCTCGGCGTCATCGCCGAGTACGGGCTCGACGGTATCATCGCGACCAATACCACACTCGCCCGGCCCGGTCCGTTTGCCGCGGTCAACGAAGCCGGCGGCCTCAGCGGCGCGCCGGTCCGCCGGCGCTCCACCGAGATCGTCAACTACCTCGCCCGCGCCACCGGCGGACGCCTCCCCATCATCGGCGTCGGCGGCATCACGGATGCGGAGTCGGCCGCCGAGAAGCTCGATGCCGGCGCCACGCTGGTGCAGGTCTACACCGGGATGATCTACCGCGGTCCGTTCTTCGCCGCCGATCTCGCGCGGGCCCTCGTGGAACGCCAACGGACCTGAAATCGCGGGGCGAACACCCGTGCCGGGGCCGCGCGGATGCGTCCGCCGGCGGCAGTTTTCAGAGGGGAAACGGCCATTTTGAGCCGTTGCGATTTCAGGGCTGGACAAGGTTGGGCCAATCTCTCTTAGTCCGCCTTCCCTTGTTCGAAAATGCTCAGGTGGTGGAATTGGTAGACACACACGTTTGAGGGGCGTGTGCCGTAAGGCGTAAGGGTTCGAGTCCCTTCCTGAGCACCATTTTTCCCGGCCCGTCGGCCGGGGTGAACGCCCTCCGCGGCGGCCGGACAATTTCGGATTTCCCTCCCGGCGCGTTTGCGAAGCGGGCTTGCCGGTGACTCCCGCCATGGCCATGAGCACTGCCGTGCGCTTTCTACCCCTCTGGTGCGCGTTGGCGGCCGCGGTTCTTCCCGCCGTCGGCGCCGACAACTACCGTCCCGGCCCCGATGCGATGCCGCAGGCCGTCCCCCGCGGCGAAGTCCGTTCCGGCACGTTCGACTCGAGCCGGATCTTTCCCGGCACCGTGCGCGACTACTTCGTCTACGTGCCCGCGCAGTACCGCGCCGACCGGCCCGCGTGCCTGATGGTGTTTTTCGACGGCGCCGGCTTCATGAAGGCCGACGGCGCTTTCCGCGTCCCGACGGTGTTCGACAACCTGATCGCCCGCGGCGAAATGCCCGTGACCATCGCCGTCGCCGTCAACCCCGGCACGATCCCGCCGACCCTCCCCGGCGCGAAACCGCGCAGCAACCGCAGCTTCGAGTACGACTCGCTCGGCGACCGCAACGCGCGGTTTTTGCTCGAGGAACTGCTGCCGGCGGTCACTGCCGGGCTCAACCTCACGGCCGACCCGGCCGGCCGCGCGCTCTGCGGCAACAGCTCCGGCGGCATCGCCGCGTTCACCGTCGCCTGGGAGCGTCCGGACCAATTCGGCAAGGTCGTCAGCCACATCGGCAGCTTCACCAATATCCGCGGCGGCCATGCCTACCCGGCGCTCGTCCGGAAAACCAAACCCGCGAAACCGCTCCGCGTTTTCCTGCAGGACGGCGAAGCCGACCTCGACAATCTCCATGGCAATTGGCCGCTCGCCAACCGCGAGATGGCCGCGGCGCTGAAATTCGCCGGTTACGACCACACGCTCGTGATCGGTTCCGGCGGCCACTCCGGCGCGCACGGCGGGGCGATTTTCCCCGACACGCTCCGGTGGCTGTGGCGCGACTGGCCCAAACCCTGAACCGGAATCCGTGCCCATGATTGCCCCGATATTCTCCCTCCGATTTCGGACTGCGGCCCGCCGGCTGGCGTGGCTGGCGGCGACCGCCGCGCTTCCCGTTTTCCTGCCGGCCGCGGAACCCTTCCGGCCCACGCCGGACCACCTCGTTCGGCCCGAGGTGCCGGCCGGCCGCCTCATCGCGATGCCGCCGTGGACCTCGAAGCTGTTCGCGCCGACCGTGCGCGAATGGTGGGTGTATGTGCCGGCGGGATACAAGCCGGACGGCACCGCGGCCCTCATGGTCTTTCAGGACGGGCACGATTACGTGAACCCGAAGGGCAATTGGCGCGTCCCGACGGTGCTCGACAACCTGATCGCGGCCGGCGCGATGCCCGTGACGCTCGCCGTCTTCGTCAACCCGGGCCACGACCCGGCGAAGCCGGCGCCGAAGTCGGCGTGGCAGGCGAGCAACCGCAGCCGCGAGTACAATTCCCTCGGCGACCGCTACGCGCGGTTCCTGCTCGGGGAGATTCTGCCCGAGGTGGCGAAAACGTATCCGTTTTCCACCGACCCCGAAAAGGCGGCGATCGCCGGCGCCAGCAGCGGCGGCATCGCGGCGTTCACCGTCGCATGGGAGCGGCCGGACCGTTTCCGCAAGGTGCTGTCGACCATCGGCAGTTTCGTGCACCTCGCCGGCGGCCACGACTATCCCGCGCTGATCCGGAAGACGGAGCGGCGGCCGCTGCGCGTGTTCCTCGAGGACGCTTCCGGCGATCTCGACAATCCCTACGGCAACTGGCCGCTCGCCAACCGGCAGATGCACGCCGCGCTGAAGTACATGGGCTACGACGTGAAGTTCGA
>JACCDO012415569.1_pt1 | contig 10053 bp, 8 predicted proteins | sample 7446101 | NCBI WGS metagenome assembly JACCDO01 (sample SAMN15323440, study PRJNA562643) | freshwater metagenome | isolation source: river surface water | place: USA:Blue River Watershed | collected 2017-08-16
AACCATCTGCTGCTATAGGTGGCATATTCCATCCGCCCTGAGGATTTTGAGAACTCACTGAAACAATGTTTCCATCTGTATCATTGGGTGAAACCCACACACATATACTTTGCGAGAATGTATTTGTACCAGTACCTGGCAAAGTAACGGTTTCCACATAGGAGGAGGAACCATTAAATACAAAACATCCACCATTATCAGAGGAGAAAGTTGCTCCAACAATAGAACCATTTCTACTCTGTGTACTTAAGTCAAACCATGTAGTTCCAGAACCTGGATAACTAGTCGCATTTCCAGCGTCCATATAATTTACTAAATTTGTAAGAACCACGGAACTTGCGGCAGTTGTAAATGTCAACTGATTACCATAACTCGTTCCCGTACTATTTGTAGCATATGCACGTACATAATAGGTCGTGGAGTTGGATAGACCTGAAAGATTGCTGACAAAACTACCAATTCCTGAACCATTTGTTGTTTTATTATTGGCAATTGTAGGAGAACCTGTTGTATTCCAACAAACGCCCCTTGCTGTCACAGAAAATCCACCGTCGGATGAGATAGTTCCTCCTGAAATAGCGGTTGTAGCCGTTATACTTGTTATAGCAGCAGTTACAAGAACAGGTAAGCCTTTTCCTACAGTGGATCCCCGTAAACCAAACACCTTATACATACGTACATTTCTCGCGGTAGCATAGGATAATTCAACGTTTCGGAGTAAGATGTTGGAATCCAGTTGATACATGGTTGCATAACCAAATACGGAAGATGTGGATGGTTTTGTAACCGTGAATCCTCCTTCTTCCATTGCGGTTTCATTTGAATTGGAAATACCTGTTAAAAATATTTTATCCGAGTTCAAATAAAGATTACGATTATATTCATTTGCTGAACCATCAATCCAGAAACCGTACTGATACTGAAGTGTTTGAGGATGCAGAACAAATACAAATCCTGCGGAATTCAATGTGGGTGGTTTGGACACTAAGGAACCATTGACAGTCATACTAATATCTGATGAACTGGAACTTCCCATCACATGAAGAAAGGATGAGAAAATCACTAGTTTTTGAACATAATCATAATCCGCACCATCTATCCATGCGTTAGATAGATATGAACCTGAATATGAAAATCTGACAATATATCCTGAATAATTACTGGTGGGCGTTTTCAACACATTCACACCTCCTACATAAAATTCAGTACTCGTTTCATTGGAACGTCCACCCAGATAAAGTGTTGAACCATCTAATACAACTGAAGTAGCATAAGTATTTAGGGATGTGTAGACCCAGGTATCCCATACATAGGATGCATCAGTGGATAGAAGACGAATTAGGAAGGTGGAAACAAAGGACGTTGTGGGTTTTGTAATGGTCGTACCTGAGATAGTAAATGAAGTATCGGTTGTAATAGTATCTCCACATAAGAAGAAATCGTCGGAAACTGGGTCAATTGTAAAACTTCTGGAAAAAGCATTTGCAGACCCGTATATCCATTGGGCAAACGAGAACGTTCCTGAGGAAGACAATTTTACAAGAAAAGCAGCGGAAGCCGTTGTGGCCGGTTTTGTTTCGGATGAGTTCGCAATTGTTATAGATGTTCCTAATGTTGTGGAATCGCCATACAGGTAAAGAGATGCATCTGAACCTATTGCCAAAGCACGAATATATTCATTATCTGTACCGTAAATCCATTGCGACCAGTTGTAAGTACCATCCGCTGAATTCAGATTCAGAATGAAGGACGAAATACCGGCGGTTGCTGGTTTTCCGATAGCCTGTTCTGAAACCGAAAACGATGTATCTGTTGTGGAAGAGGAACCGCATATAATAAGTTCGGAGTCAGAATTTGTCAGAGCGATACATGTTGGAATCTGATCCCCTGAACCAAGAATCCAAGAATGCCAGAGATAAGAACCGTTATTTGCATCCAAACAGACAACAAATCCGCACTTTGATAGAGTAATAGGTTTCGTTACAGAAGTTCCTGAAAAGGTAAAAGAGACACCTTGTTCCAATGTTGTACCAGTTATGTATATTTTATCAGCAGCATATGCAAAATCTATATATTCGCTATCTAGATTTTGACTAGCTATTTGAAACCATCGGGGAATTTGTAGGGGTGATAGTATTAGTTGAGACATACCTTTTAGAAATAGGTCAGATAATTAATTAGAATGATGTCCCAATAAGCAAAGGATTGGTGGAATTTGCTAAATTAATTGTGGATGTTAATGTTGAACCTATTTGAGACCCATTCTGAAAAAGTCGAACCGTGTTTGTTGAACGGGAAAGAGCAAAATGAATCCATGAATCGTACAGTATTGAGGATGTCTGAATATTCATTACCATAGAACTATTCATCCATACATTCGCAAATGTATTTACAAAAGAACCCACTAGTTCCACTTCACCAATTTGTACAATAGTTGCTGTACCACCGTCACGAATTGTTGGAAACCGTATTCTGTATGCATTATATATGCTGGTATTTGCAAAAGAAGCACTGAATGATTTGGAAAATCGTGTTGTAGAGCAATTTGTGGGTTGATTCGCAACAATCGTCGTCCAGTTTAGAGTTGTTAAGTCAGTTGAACTTGTAAACGTAGATGGTGAACCACCAGCGCCTGAAGGAAGACCTGTATGGTCAGCAATTGAATTTGTATAAATTTCGGCTATTTCTGCCGAAGAATAGGCTCTAGTTGCAAACATAGGGTCATCAATATATCCATTAAAATTTCTATCCCCTGCTACCGCAGGATTATCATTGCCTATATAAAAATTGGATAGATTTGCTGAACTATAGGACTGTGTTTTTGTTTCAACTAAAGCACCGTTCTGATACCAGTAGGAAGCTGTAGGGGTTATAACCACTGCAATATGTGTCCAGGTTGTCAAAGGAGGTACTACTAGTGAACTTTGAGTGTAATAATTATCATTCCAATGATGATAAAGAGCAGAACCATTAAAATTTATGCCACAAACACCTGTATTTGAGTTTGAACGGGAGAAGATTACACCTCTGGGGCCTGAGGGTGTGGCAAGTAAATACACCCAACAAGAATACGTCGCCTGTGTAACATTTGAGACAGTCATGTTCATAAGTAATACATTTCCACCTTGACCCGCTCCATTATATGCAGTTCTGCCAGAAATTGTAACTAAAGAACCGCCCAAGCGAGGAAAATTATTGCCATTTGGACCCGCATCTGTATATGTTGCAGGAGCAGATGCATCACCATTAAACGGTAGAAAAAACAATAACGTTGAATCCACCCATGCGCCGCTACTAGGCCTTGGTGGAATAACATTAATAATATCATTGGAACCTTCTAATGTAAATGTCATCGGATCACATTCCGGTAAATTTCCGGCAGTTACAAATGCAACTTGTGTAACAATGGATGCTCCTGCACGAGGTCTAACAATAAATCCTGACCCAAATTTGACAATATTTGCATACGATGTAGACGAAAGACCATCAATTGCATTGGAAACTGGTGTAAGAGTTGAGGATGTCGATGGCCAGACAAAAATGGGGTCTGTTGGTAATATAACATCAGTTGTGGAAGAGATAAAGGAACTTAGTGAAACAGCAAAACCAGGAGAAGGATAGTTTCCTATTGAAAAAATATAGGGAAAATTGTTAAGATACTGAATATTCTGAAACCATTCTACCGTAAAATCAAGCGTACTCATACGAAAGTCATTCGTATTTTGTATGAGCATATAGGATGTTTCGCCATTCAAATACTGACTTCCTCGTATTGTGGAAATAACTGTACCTGTATCAAATACACGTCCGTATCCATAAAGACCGGAAAAGGAAGCTATAATTACAGGCATTTCTTTGTTACATTCCTATAAAAAAATTGAATCTATTCACCGCTAGTTTAGGTAAACTGCCTTTTCCAAACCCATGATGTTTTCTGAATTTCTTACACGGCTCCCTGATTCCTTCCCAAGACCAGCGCAGGCTTTGGGTGTCTTAATTCATCAACATCAGGAAGAATTCTGGCAGTATACTAAAGCATTTTCGTATGACCCTCTTATTGTTTGGGTAAGAACACTACTTTCTTCAGAACAGTGTCAGATTCATCAGGTAGATATATCCAGACTTTTGAATACACTTTGGCGATGTAGTTGCAAGTCCAATGTCTGGTGGACCTTGGATTTGCTGTGGGAACTCGTGGAATCTCCGCAACTTCATACACGTCTCATTCGTCGTATTCTGAACTCCTGTTTGCGAAATAGTATTCAGTATTCCGAGGAATTATATCGGATTATTCTGGCATGTATGAATAAGTACACAGTTTCAGCAACTGTTGCCGCTGAAATGCTTTATATTGCCTGGTTGCGATTTGATGTTTCACCGGAACATTACAAGTATATTGCCAGAAGTAAAACACTTCAAATGTATATGGAAAAAGAGGCAGTTCTGAAAGCCTTTGCGCGTTTCTTGTCACCTACAATGATTTATTCACTTGTGCATCCGGTGAAACGACAATCTCCGCTTCTGCAAAATCTCTGGAAAAGCAAATATGTTCAGGAATGGTATGCTAATCTGAAACCGGCAATTCCCATCCTGGAGGCATTTCTGCGAAAATCAATTCGTCGGTGGGGACACTTTCAGAGTTCAGCGTCATGTTGTATTTGTATGGAATGTAGGAGTGGTTCCATGAAACCATTGCATGCGGATTTGCGTCATGTTGTGTGCAAACCATGCTATGCGGAAATGCGTAAGAGACCGCATGTAGGATGTCCTGTTTGTCGGCGTTCCTTGTTGCTCTTTAGACCCCTACATAAAAATTGAAAGATGCGGTGAAAATTCAGTACGGTTCGTACTTTCTGTTTTTCTTTAAACCCATTCACATTTAAAGCACCCCAAATGGCAACCTGCACGATTTATCACAATTCTAAAATCATGGTTCAACATGTTCCTTCCAATGAATATCATTCAGAGAGACCAGAACGAATTGTGGCCTGCGAGGGTCTTCTGAAAGGGTATTCGTACATGGATTCTCTTTCGTATTTGACTCTGAAACGAGAGAAAGGATTTGCGGCTCTGAAAATCATTCCTGCTTTGCCAAATTCTGTCTGGAAACGATGCCAAACAAAGGAAGTCACTGAAATGCTATCTAGGAAAGATTTAACAGATGAATACGGAGAGGACCGTGTAAGAATGTGGGAAGCCATTTGTGCAGATAAGGGCGAACCGGCAACCGATGAAGGGGATAATTATTGGGCAGCGGGTTCTATGTTGGCGGCACGAATTGCCGCGCAAAGTGCAGTTCAGGCAGCGGAAGATATTCTGACAGGTGTGACACGAAACGCCTTTTGTCTTCTGAGACCGCCAGGACACCATTGTTTTCAGAATCCGGCGGGCTTCTGTATTCTGAACAATGTTGTATTGGCAGCCAAGGAATTTCTGAAAGTGGGGAAGCGTGTGGCCATCGTGGATTGGGATTATCATTTTGGCGATGGAACGGCAAAACGATTCATCAGCAATGAGAATGTCATGTTTGTAAGTCTGCATTGCAAAAAAACTCGTTCAGGATTTACAACTTATCCTGCAAATGATGTGGGAGATTTGAAGGGTGTTGGGTTGGCAAAACTCACAGGTGGGCGAATGTGGAATATTCAGTGGGAATCAGATGATGCCGATGATGCCGCCGTTCAGTATGCATTTCAGACATCCATTTGTCCTAAATTCAAAGCCTGGAATCCTGATGTGATTCTGATTTCTGCGGGATACGATGCTGTGAAGGGCGATGATTTGGCGGGAATGGAAGTCTCGCCCCAACAATTCAGGCGATGTACGAGAGCACTGTTGGAACTTGGGTTTCCTGTTCTGGCTATCCTGGAAGGCGGATACAATCCTGAACTCTTGGCGAAGTCTGTGAGAGAAACCGTTCTTGGACTCCTAGGTGATGATGTGGAACCTATTGTTGGAAATGTAAAAATGCATCATAAACGACTCGTGGATTCGCTTTAACTCCATATAAATTCATACACGGGTGTTCCCAAACATGTGACACCCACAAGCTCCAAATCTTCAAAATATCCCTCGCGAATAAATGGTTTCAGTTTTTTCAGGAACTGTGCAAGAGTAGTGGAAGCACGAAAATGGAAGGTTTTCTGTTTGGAACCCTGTCTAATCTGAACTTTCCAAGAACTCTTGGAATGCAAACAGGTTCTGAGTTCCGTTTCCGTCAGAGAGCGCAAATCGTAGGAACGTGAAGTCCATACTTGCGGCGTAAAGGAGTGGAGCGGAACATGTAAGGACTGAACAATGGGATGAAACATTCTGAATAAATCGCAATTTCAGGTAAGTTCAGAAAAAGGGTTTCAATTTTTATATATATTTAAATATTAATTTAAACATTTATAGGGGTTTCATATACAAATATGTCATCGCTAGCGAGTATGTTTCATTTAGGTCTTTTGGATAAACAATTACCTACACCTGACAAATATGTAAATGATTACAGGGTAGATAAGTTTAAACAAAATAATGAAAATAAAACGAAATATCTATTTGACATTCCACGTATCGCGGATCAATATGAATTGCATGGTATCATGATAACAATTGCTGAAGATGCAAAGGAGATCACTTCAGAAAAAGAAGGCAACCACATTAAAAATGCAATTCTTACATTGACTGTTGCAGGACATGTTGCATCCCGTACTATGTTGGGATTTCTTGCTAAATCACAGACTGCAGTGAAATGGGAGAACGCAAATTGTATTCTATTATCGGATAACTCACGGTATCCATTGGATATATGTTCTCTGCCACACAATCTGTTTTCATATGAATTGGAGGTTGATTGTCCAGGAATTGCCGATATTTCTGCGATTGGGAATTATCGCCTCCTGAATCTAGATAAGAGGAAACAACTGACTGAACTTCCGCATACTCAAATAATTCCAATTAATGATGCACATGTAATTGAATCAAACTGCATGTCACAGGTTCTAAAATCACGCTTAGAGTTCAATGGTGTAACACGAGGGTATTTTATTAACGGGGATATTGATAACCTGGAAAATGTTACACTGTTGTTTAATGGACATGAACGATGGAATTATGACAAGTTGATGCTCAGAATCCTGGGAACTCGTGTAAGTGATAAGATGCTTTATCTCAGTTTTGACGGGTTACACTACTCTAACAAATCAGATAGATGTAATTCTGGACTAAATTGCAGTGGCATTGATAATCAAACTATTAAACTAACTTTTTCTACATTCCAGAAATCTGCAATTGTTTTTAACCACAGTTATGCAACATTGGAATATAAGAAAAATATTTGTAACGTATTAATTGGTCAATAAATCACTAATTTGGATATATCTAAACGAACAAAATCTAATCTGATAATAGAATGAACTTTACCTTTGTTGGTCTTTCCGCCGAAGAAACTGCTGCTATTCAGGCGGAATTTCAGTCGTCTCAGAGTCCTCTGACTGCGAAGACGGAACTTACAATTCATCCGCAGAATGGATTTCTTTTGTTTGAATTTGAGGATGGACTGTCGTATTACAGGGCAAAAGAGGGGGAGACACCTGTAGAAACATTCAGGGCGTATTTGTCCGATGTTGCGATTCCTAGATATCTGCCCATGACCTATGAAATTGATTCGGATCCCAGTGTATCCGAGAAAGTTCTGACTCAGTATCAGGAAAAATATGGGTCAGCCAGTGAACACGTGGATTGGATGGTGACTGAATGGAAAGACAAAACAATTCTGATGGTTCTGATTCCTCAGGAAATTGTGACTCAGATGATGCGCGAACAGGGAGGAACTCTTGTAAGTTTTATCAGAGGTCCTGCAGAGTCTCTCCGTCAAATTCCTACAATGAAACCTCTTATTCAGGATTCAGTGTCAGATTCTGAAGTGATTAAGCGCATTTTTGCTACTCAGTACCAGCGGTCACAATATGCAGACGCTCTAGAGTTTCATTGGAAACTTGTGAATGAGGTTGTAAAATCCCCTGCTTCAGGAATTTCCCTGGGACCGTTTGGTAAATGGTACCCGTAAACGTTACCCCTAAACGTATATAAACATATGCAATACTAGTCATTTATAAAGACTAGTATGGCATCGTTCGATATTGGAATTCCACCACCAGAATACAGATTGTACCAGTGTGTGAAAGATGTGAATAGCAATATTACTCTTTGTAAGGAGGGAATTCCAGCATATTTAATACATAACGAATTTAAAATTGTTACAATTCCATCTTTTATTCCTAAATCCGCGGATTCAATGATTCTTAAGGTTGCGGTTGGAAGCCTAAACACTCTGAGAATTGAAAAGTAGTGGAAAAAATTGAAAGTATTCAGGCGTAACTGGAGGTTTGCGCGGGTCTTTTCGGTGTTTTCAGTATTTTAGTTTTCTTTCTTTTCAGAATGGCTTCAGTTCCTTCAGTTCCTTCTTTCTCTGCATTTTACGCCCACAAGCGTGCTGCAAAATCAGCCCATAGGCTGTCTCTGACAATGGCAGCAACAAAAGAGTGTGGTGCCTGTCAGGGTTCTGGAAAAATGTCGTTTAAACTGGAAACTCTTGATGGAGCCACGGGTAAATGGACACATTCAAATGAAACCATTTCCTGCATTCACTGTAAGGAGGGAAAAGTTAGTCCCATTAAGGAGTTGTACAGTAAACTTGTTTGGTGCGCCTGTAAACATGGAAGAACTTCTTCACATTTACTGGCGAAGGATGGTGTTCGTGTATTCGGAAAAACTACCTATCTCTGCTCAGCATGTGGATTTGTAAAGCAGTTTGGTTAGTATCTGAAAAGACTATAACAATAACTTAAAAAATCAACAATATATATTCCATTTATTTTACCCAAATAGTTTTCATTAAATTCATCACTAAAAAAATAATCAACATCATCAAAATCAGGTAATCTATTGATTACATCAGTTTTTGATACGGTATGTTTACTTATACTTTCTATTGACTGAATTCCTAAATATAATTTCCTATACGTTACTAGTTTTGAATAATATGTATGTAATATATATAATTGTTCAAGAGAACGTACAGTATACATACACTTTGCATTCGTGTCATATAAAAATACTATAGATAAATCAGGAATAGTATTTCGTTTATAGAGACCTTTATAATTTTTTGGAGAACTGTGACCACTCGGTCGTTTTACTGAGGAAAGAGGATGCCGGTGACCTGAAACATCAAGCGAATAAAATTTGGGACGATTCATTAAGGAAAGGGGAAATGCATAAGAAACAGCATCCAATATGTTGTCCGCGACACTACATGCTATTTCCAGAACAAAATTTACACTATCCGTATAATTCGCATTTATCATTTTTAGCAAATCAGTAGAAGATATGCCGGTTGCAAATATAGAATCAATGGATTGTTCAACACCATAGGAATCTTTCAGTGTTTGTAATTGGCGATGTTTATCAGTATCTACATTTTTTTCGTAAATACCAAATAACATTCGTTTAGCTATCAAATCCTCCTCTGAATACGACAAATATTTAGGAGCATAGAGTTCATAAGGTGCATACATATTTAAAAGTTCGTAAATCTGACCTGGTGGCCCATTTGGTCCATATTTTCCAAAAAATACATCCAGTGTATTAAATTTGTTGCGTTTATTAAAAATTGTGAGTAAATCGGAATCCCATTTACCCAGAGTAACAGTACATATTTCACCCGTCTGAAGTAGAAATGTATTTGCGGGTGTTTGGGAAATGGAAGAATAAATGGTTCCGTGTGAAAAAACATAGAATACACGTTTTTTTACATCCCTGCGTTTCAAATAATTCAGACATGCTGAAGTTCTAGCCGAATACATAGAATGTTTGATATCCAGTTTACATGAAGGTTTACTATATGCATCATCAATTTCCTTCAAAGTAACTTTATTAATTAGTATATTTGTAACTTCAGGTACGTAAATATCAATAGATTTACCATAGACTTTTGCAATATCTACAGGTTCCTGAAATGAAATTTTAGTTTTTCGGGTCATTCCAAGTTTCAATGATTTTTTAGGT
>JACCDO010215754.1_pt1 | contig 10052 bp, 10 predicted proteins | sample 7446101 | NCBI WGS metagenome assembly JACCDO01 (sample SAMN15323440, study PRJNA562643) | freshwater metagenome | isolation source: river surface water | place: USA:Blue River Watershed | collected 2017-08-16
CCCGGATGCGCCTCGCGCTCAAGGACGACCACCTTGCCATGAGGGGCCAACCAATAGCCTGCGGACGCACCCGCAATCCCTGCGCCAATTATGACGAAATCAACCTGTCCAGTGATACGTTCTACCATCTTTTCACCCAAAATATTGCTGCTGCCCTCGACAACGCAAGCTAACTGTGTTCAACGTAAACTATACCCCCACGAGGCTCAGGTATACCGCCCCACCGTCTCGAAATCTACGCTAGCCTGATCAATAACCTTGCATTTATTTTCTAACTAAAACTAAAACCACAACGTCTGTCATGACTCCATTGCAAAACCTTAAGCTCGCCATTGTCACGATTGCAGTGGGCTTGCTGCCCGTAACTAGCTCGGCTCAGGACGGCGTCCAACTCTATGGACTGATTGATTCAGGCTTGGTCTATCAAACCATCAAGGGTAATGATCGATTTGAATCGACGAAATTTGGTATCTCTAGTGGCATGCAAACCACCTCACGCTGGGGGATGAAAGGACGCGAGAGCATCGGCAAAGGTTATTACTTTAATTTTCAAATCGAAGGCAGCTTTGATACCAACACGGGTGCTGTACTGTCGTATGGACGACTGTTTGGCCTACAGTCATGGATGGGGTTCATGAAGGAAGACTTGGGCTACCTTCGCCTCGGTAGGCAATCAAGCTTTGCGCCAGAATTCTTTCTGCCTATCGACCCGTTTAGAGGCGGACTAGGCCAAGCGCGAATGGCATTTGCCTTCGGCTCAGCGAACTCCAACACCAAGTACAGCAATATGCTCAAAGTCATGGGGCAACCCATGACCGGCTTGCGCGTCGGCGCAGGTTATTCGTTCGCGCCTCAAATGCCTACCTACTATTACAACGGCGCCCAAGTGATTAATGCGGGCAGCGACTATAACTTTGAAACGATGAATAACACTCGCCTGCTGAGTCTCGGAGCAAGTTATTCAAACGGTCCACTCATGCTGTCCGCGAGCTACGATCAAGTAATGCCAAGCGCCGCTGGTGTGGCAGGCTACAACGGACCTGCGACGAACATTCAGGAATGGATTCTCGGAGGTAAGTATGATTTCCAAGTTGTTCAGGTGTCTGCAGCCATAGGGCAAAACAAAGGTGGCTTAGTTAACATTCAGGGCGTATCAGTCACCAGCACCGGCAAGGCATTCATTGACTCGAGCGCGTGGGGTGGCGGCGCCGGCGCAATTCTGTTTGATCCAAATATGCGCTTTAACTCTTACATGCTTGGATTCACATTACCCATCAATAATGTTTCAAAGATATTCAGCTCTTGGACTCGGGCGGCCTCCACTGGAAACAGCCGGGCACAAGGAGGTGTAGCGTCACAGAACGCCTACAGCATTGGCTATCAATATGATCTGAGTAAACGCACGAATCTCTACCTCGCCACGTCTTATGCGACGAATGCGGGTTTCGTCGATGGCATTAGCAGCTTCTGGGTTGTGTCTGGAATTCGACACACTTTCTAACTACGGTTCTAGGGCTTTATGCGCGCCAGGTAGTAAGACAGAGCGGTGAGCTCGGCATCCGACACTCCAATGACGGATGCCGCCATATTTGAATCTCGGCCGATTGCTTGTCCATTCCTAAACTGCTGAAGACTGTGAAGCAGGAAATCATCTCGCTGGCCTGCAAGTCGAGGAATTTGGTCTCTGCCCATGTAATTCGGCAAATGACAAATGCCACAACGCATCGCCTGAGCAAGCTTCTCGCCTTGCGCAAAAAGCTGGGGATCCTTGTTTGCAGGAACCTCAGTCAGCGGCAATCCTGCGTAGTATTTTGCAATAACAATCGCTTCGTCATCCGTTAAACCATCCAACATACCCTTCATCGATGGAATGTCGCGGATGCCTTCGCGAATTAAGATCAGCTGATTTTCTATAAATAGTTTCGGCTGCCCCGCGAGTGAGGGTATGCCTTTAATTTCAGACTTACCTTGGGCACCGTGGCAGGACACACACAATGCCTGCCTCGGAAAATCACTCTGCGCGGAAACGCAAAACGGAGCGGCCAAAAGGGCCGCCCCGATCAGCACTGCAGTTTTTACCCGCGACAGCAGTGACATCGAATTACTTACTATACGAAACGCGATAGATAACGCCCATCTGCTCGTCTGATACAAGCATCGAGCCGTCATTCATCACATGCAAGTAAGCTGGACGACCCCACCACGACTGGTCAGCTTCGTTCATAAACCCAGTCATAAAAGGCTCGACCTTTGCATTCTTACCATCTGCATCAGCACGAACCATCACAACGTCATATCCGATCCGCTTTGTACGATTCCATGAGCCTTTACGCGCATTGAACAAAACGTTTTGATATTCGGCCGGGAACATTTTTCCTGTATAAAACTTCACGCCCATCGTTGCGGCGTGAGGCCCCATCAGTGCTACTGGCTGCTCTACACCGGAACATGCATTTGCCTTTTTGACATCAGGATCAGGCAGCTTACCCTCATGACAATATGGAAAGCCATAGTTTGCGCCCTGCTTGAGGCGGAGCATCGTATCGTTGGGGCTATCGTCGCCCAGCCAATCACGTCCATGATTGCTGAACCACAACTCCTTCGTTACTGGATGCCAATCAAACCCGACTGTATTGCGCACACCAGTTGCAAGCACCTCCATCCCGGATCCATCTGCGTTGTAACGACGGATCTGTGCATACTCTGATGTTGGAAGCTCGCAAATATTACAAGGCGCACCAAAAGGCACATACAGCTTGCCATCTGGACCGAATGAGACGTATTTCCAGTTATGGTGTGGCAACGGTGGGAAATTAAATTTAGCCGTGAGGTCTACAGGCGCGGCGGAGGGATTTTTTGCGACATCATCAAAACGCAGAACTTTGTCAACAGCGACCACATACAGGCTTCCGTCTTTATACGTCGCAGTTGGCTGATTCAGCTTATCTACAAATACACGTGCAGTACGCTCTTTGCCATTGTCAGTCACCTCATAGATGCGCCCTAAACCACGAGTACCGACATAATACTTGCCGCCATCACCCTGTGTAATGGCTCGAGCACCAGGAATGCTATCGGCCCAAACCTCAACCTTAAAGCCTGGTGGCAACTTAATCTTTTCCAGAGGAACATCTGCCGCTTTGGTGACGGTCAACTTACCTGGCAGAGGGGCCAAGGTGGAGTTCGCCATCGATTCTGGCATGCCCTGTTTCCATGCGGGTGGTGGTGCCGCCGGCGCGGCCTGTGCGTGAGCGCCCGACGCGCCAAGAGCTAACGAGAGGGCAAGGCTCAACCCGCCTAGAATTTGGTATTGTGTTTTCACAGGTGTCTCCGTGAGAATGAGGTTTGAGTTATCTACGTTCCAGACCAACTGCGGCGAGTGTACTTGAACAGCTTTCTTGGCTGAACTTATTTTTCATTACGCGAAAATTACAAATTAGTTAAGAGTCGCAATCATTTAGCGCTAGGGTAAACCCATAAGATTCATTCGCGCACGCCCCCTTGCAAAGGATTCACCAAGTCCAAAAAAAACAAATTTCAGTCATAATCGCTGGTATCGACCTTAAAAAAAGGGAACAACTCGCGTGCGCATTCTGCTTGCCGAAGACGACGAAATGCTCGCCGATGCCATTTTTCGAACGCTTTCACAAAATGCGCACCGCGTTGATACGGTACGCAATGGGCAACAGGCGGACGACGCACTATCGGCCAACGACTATGATCTCGCAATTCTTGATATCGGAATGCCGATCTATGACGGGCTTGAGGTGTTGCGAAGACATCGCGCTAGACGATCAGAAACGCCCGTACTCATGCTAAGTGCTCGCGACAGCATTACGGACCGAGTTGCCGGTCTCGATTTAGGAGCCGACGATTACTTAACTAAGCCGTTTCATCTCTTTGAACTCGAAGCGCGTGTCCGTGCTTTGTTGAGGAGAGCACATTCCCCCGCAGGACTTGAACTTACCCATGGAAGACTGCAAATTGATCTAGTTGGTCGACGCGTGCATTGCGAACAAAAATCTCTTGAATTGACTTCCAAGGAGTTCGCCCTGGTCGAGTTATTCTTTACTAGAGTTGGACGTGTGGTCACCAAACAGCAAATCATCGATCACTTATATGGTTGGGAAGAGGGCATGGCCAGTAATGCCGTGGAAGTTTTAGTTCACAGACTACGTAAAAAGCTAGAACCTACTGGCAGCGACATTCGTACAATTCGCGGAATGGGATATCTTGTCGATCCTGCAAAGTAAACCAAAACCACTGCGCACTCAACTTTTGCGGTGGTTGCTCTACCCCTTGCTCGCCCTCCTCGCAATAGACGCTACGGTTAGCTTTGGATTGGCGGGTTATTTTTCTAAAAATGCATACGACAAGGCCTTAGTCGAAGTTGGTCACGAGCTTAGCCTTCAAATACGTAAGGATCAGTCTGGCATTTCACTCGACCTACCCGAAGTAGCACGCAGACTGTTACTGCAAGATCCTCAAGACAAAATATTCTTCGAGCTTCTGGACGGTAACGGCAGTCGCATTGCCGGAGAAGAAATCCCTAGACCAAGCCGTGATGCCAAAGCCTCTCGCAACAATATATTGCTGTATGACGCTCACATTGATGGTGCGCCCGTGCGTGTCGTACAACTCACCCTAGAGGAAATGTCCGGCGCAACGATCCGCGTTGCGGAAACCAATGTCAAACGCGCAGAAATGGCACAGCAAATTATTGCCAGCGTGTTGTTACCGCAGGTCATTCTCGTCTTATTAGTAGGCGTTCTAATTCCTTTTGGTGTGCTGAGAGGTCTAGCACCTCTCAAGTCCCTTGAGAGTGCCATTGCAGCGCGCTCCGCACGCGATCGAAGTCCGCTCAACGAATCGAACGTCCCTACTGAGGTTGTTCCTCTTGTTACGTCGATGAATAACCTGCTCGCTCGACTCGACACGGTGCTTAATGCACAGTCAAGATTTGTCGCTGATGCGGCTCATCAGCTGAAGACTCCTGTTGCTGCGTTGAACGCATACGTCGAACTGCTAGAAAGATGCCAGAACGAAAGCGATCGTGCAAATATTATCAACAAGCTAGGCGGAGCAGTCGAACGAATGTCTCGTGTCGTGTCGCAGCTTCTTGCACTCGCTAAAAACGATACCAACGATGTGCAACACCCGAACTTTCAGGTGATTGATCTCAACGTACTCCTATTGGAAATTTGTTCCGATTGGGTTCCCCAAGCAATTAAACGTGGAATTGATTTAGGCTTCGAATCACATACCGATGGGGTCTTCGTTGTCGGTGCTCCCGATCGACTAAACGAACTATTTGATAACTTAATTGACAACGCATTGCGCTACAGCAGGTCATCTGGGTTCGTGACCGTACGTGTTCTAGCTACACCATCTCCAGCGGTTTCGATTCGAGACGACGCAACCACGATTCCGGAGACGGAACGTGCGCTGATTTTCGATCGATTCTACAGACTACTAGGGTCTGGCGATGGCAGCGGCCTGGGTCTTGCCATCGCCAAAGAAATTGCACTGATGCATCAGGCAAATATCGAAATCCGTGCGGATGCGGAAGACAACATTGGGAACAACATTACTGTGACATTCCCAATATTCGAACCCCGCGACAGTTAGGTGAAAGCTCAGAGAAAACTAGCTGAAAGCTCTACACAAGATGGCATGTAATGTTTTGTAATAAAAAAATAATTTATAAATAATTTTGTAGATATTTGTACGTAAGGGACCTTTGCTACGCTCTTGCTCGCATAGATACGGCACAGTCGATGCCGATACAACCGAGGAGCGTTCAAAATGGACATGCTTTATACAAACGAATTTTGGGTCGCGCTGGCTCAAATTATTGTGATCAATATTATGCTGAGCGGCGACAACGCTGTCGTAATTGCACTCGCTAGTCGCTCACTCCCACCTGCACAGCAAAAGAAGGCCATTCTCTTCGGAAGCGTTGGAGCAATTGTTTTACGTATTGTTCTAACTTTCTTCGCAGTCATGCTTCTTGATATGCCATATCTCAAATTAGCAGGCGGCATCGCATTGCTTTGGATTGGCGCAAGTATGTTGGACTCAGGCGGCGATGAAGAAAATATCGATGCACATTCCAATCTAGCTGCAGCGATTAAGACCATCATCATCGCTGACTTCATCATGAGCTTAGACAACGTACTTGGTGTCGCCGCAGCAGCCAAAGGTAACGTGGTTCTGCTGGTGATTGGTTTGGGCATCAGCATCCCACTGATCATTTTCGGCAGCCAACTGATTCTTAAGTTGATGGAGCGCTTTCCAATCATCGTTACACTGGGTGCTGGCCTGTTGGGCTGGGTCGCAGGCGAAATGCTTGTAACTGATAGCGCTGTGGCAGGCTGGATTGATGCAAATGCTACATACCTTCATTACGCAGTGCCAACAGCTGGCATTTTCGTGGTGATTGCACTCGGTAAGTGGCTAGCGTCACGACATACCTTGGCACCGCAGCCGAGCGTGTAAAAAAATGGCGAATATCCTTGTGCCGGTTCATGCCGGCCAGGATACGCAGTGGGTGAATCGCTATTTGCTGAAACTGCATCAGCACGAGAGATTTAGGGTTCACCTGCTGTCAGTCCAACCTCACTACCCAGGAACGGTGGGGCTGTTTTTCTCACAACAAGAAATCTCGGACTTTCATCGAGAGGACGGTGAGAAAGCGCTCGCTCCCATGCGACGGCTGTTAGATTCCTCGGGCATCTCTTATAACGCTCACTGCGTCGTGGGCGACACAGTAGAAGAGATTACGAAGTTTGCACGCGAGCTCTACTGTCCACAGATAGTCATTGGCAGTAGCAAGAGGAATAGTCTGCTCGACTCAATGATGGGATCTCTAACGCAAAGGGTCAAAGCCCTTATGCGCTCGACTTCAGAAAGCTCGTGTCAGGTCGTTTAATCCAGGTGAAACGTCTTTTGCTGTGGCGACGAATACCTAAGGCGCGACGGACAACCCTTTAACATTATGTTTGGCAATCAGCTGAGCAACCATCTCTTTTTTGATTTCATTGACGAAGGTCTGAAGGTAGGCGGCTGCGGCGAGGCGCCCCTTCGGAACACCTATTGATTGCTGTACGGTTGTAAAGTTACCGTCCAAAATTCGCGAGCCTGGCAATCGCGCGGCATCACCCAGCAAGCCAGGCTTCAACGCCGCCATCGCCTCAAGCTTCTGCGAGACGAACAATTCAAATGTGGCTTCGAACCCTTCAGCATGAAGTAACTGCGCATGCTTGATATTACGTGTAAGCCATAAATCATAAGCACTTCTTGCCGACACAGCGATACGGTTACCAAGCCGATCAACCTCAGACGCATGCTTCAAATTAGAGCCTGCAGGAACAAGATATGTTGCTTCAATCTCAACATACGCTGTCGTAAAGTCAATTTCTTGTGCTCTAACGGGTTCCGCTCCGATCAGTCCAATATCCCATATATTCTTATCGGCATCGTCAGCAAGCTCTCCAGGTGACCCGTATTGAATCAATTGCAATGGCACACCCATGCGCTCGGCAATCGTACGTGCAAGATCAGGCGCCACACCGACGGGTACACCCTCAGAATCTTTACCACTGATCAACAAAAAATTGATCATATTCAAGGCGACACGCAGGGTCCCGGTGGGCGCCATCTCAACTACTAATTCTTTGCTCATCATAAATATTCCGAAAAAGGGGCAATTCACTCAACGCGCCATATTACCGAATGTTATGAATTTCACTAGTTGTTAAAGAAAACTTCAGGCCGCCAAGGGGTAGATTGACAAAATATCGAGCCGCGCCTAAGTTAGCGTCAAACTAAACCCATTCAAAAAACCACACTTCTAAAAATGACAACCCCTACGCAGCCAGCAGCACCCTACTCTCCTACCTTTTTGACACTTCACGAAATCGTTCAAAAAGCTCGTCAGAAGCTCAACCACGACAACTGGGACTACATCGTCGGCGGTACCGAGACCGAAACAACCGTCAGCCGCAATCGCGCGGCGATTGATGCACTCGCTTTTAAACCGCGGGTATTACGCGATGTCAGCACGGTCAACACCGGAACACGTTTTCTGGGTCGAGATTTGAAATTGCCCGTGCTCTTGGCACCAGTGGGCAGCTTGGAAGTTTTTGCTGAGGGTGCCGGCGCAACGTCTTCTATTGCAGCTGGACGCTACGGAGTCGCGCATATGCTCAGCTCAGTCTGTCAGCCGGGAATTGAAGCGACTGCCGCGGCCGCGCCTGACACCTTAAAAATATTTCAACTGTATGTGCATGGCGATGCGAATTGGGTCGATGACCTCGCCGCACGCACAATGGCGGCAGGCTATGGCGCGTTCTGCCTCACCGTTGATACGGCGCACTACAGCCGCCGCGAACGTGATTCAGCCAAACGCAACATACGTCGCAGTGTCGTACCTGGTCGCGAGTATCAACCAACGCTTACATGGAAAGACGTGGATCGTCTCAAGTCCAAGTTGTCTATTCCGCTCATTCTCAAAGGTATCGCAACTGCCGAGGACGCAGCGCTAGCCGTCGAGCATGGCGTGGACATGGTCTACGTGTCCAATCATGGTGGCCGACAACTCGATCATGATCGCGGTTCACTCGCTGTACTTCCTGAGGTTGTACACGCAGTCAAAGGTCGTGCTCAAGTCATTGTTGACGGTGGATTCAACCGGGGAACCGACATTGTCAAAGCAATCGCGCTAGGTGCAAACATGGTGGGACTTGGTCGCATGCAGTGTTATGGCCTTGCAGCGAATGGCGCCGATGGGGTTGTCCGCATGCTCGAGATTTTGCAGGACGAGGTCCGCATATGCATGGGCTTGCTCGGGGTAAATTCGCTCAGTGAACTCAATCCGAGCTATTTACAAGCCGCCTCTCCCTCAGGCCCATCAAGTGTCTTAAGCGCATTCCCACACTTATCTTTGGATGAGAAGGCGTTTTATTAAGTCGCATATCTCAGCGCGAAGCAGATTACAAAAGTTTATGGTCCAAACCACTGCACCACAGGAACAGCTGCGGCTACCCGATTACGGCGAACGCTTACGTATTGGAATGATTCTGCCCAATCGTAATGTCGTCGCGGAGGCAGATGTTCAGGCGATGTTGCCTGCAGGCGTTTCAATTCACACCACACGTTTGAAACTGCACGGAACGAGCGCTGCCGACATCAAGGAAATGAGCGACGGTGCAGAGAGCGCAGCACAACTTTTAGGTGCAGCACCTATCGGAATTATCGTCTTCCACTGTACCGCGGTATCAACATCAGATCCCGCCATGGGCGATCAATTGGTTAAGAGAATTGAGACGGTAGCAAACAAAAAGGCTATCGCAACATCCCAAGGCCTTGTCGCTGCGCTCAACACACTTCGAGCAAAACGTATCGTGATGCTTACGCCCTACCCCCAAGCGGTCAATGATGCAGAGGTTCGTTTTCTTAATCACTTTGGTTTTGATGTGCTCCATGAGATTGGTCTCAACTTGCCACCAACCGTTTCGACCGCGAGCGTGACGCCTCAAGAATGGTTTGAAAAGGCAATCGGAATGAAACATAAAGATGCGGACGCCTATTTTTTAAGCTGTACGAATATTCGTGTTCTCACTATCATTGAAGAATTAGAGCGTCACTTAGAGGCGCCCGTCATCACGAGCAATCAAGCAATGATGTGGCACTGTTTACGTCAAAGTGGCGTCAACGATGCCGTTCTCGGCTATGGCAAACTTTTATCTCAACACTAGCCCACATCAGAAGTCAGAGCACATATTGCTGCGTGCGCGCAAACAGTTCGCGCGTTTACTTTTCGCTATTGCCGTATTAATTTTTCACTCTGTTTCCATCGCACAAAAATGCGATGTGCTTCCTGTTGAGCGCTCAATCCCCGATGGCAAAGGCTGCCTAACAGTTTGGTGGCCCAAAGGTTTCGACGGAGCAGCTGCGGATCCCACGGTCAATGTTGATAGCCGTGTACTGGTTGTCCTCCTGCATGGCGATAGCGCCGGAGGTCTTGCTCAACGGCACATTGATCGATGGAC
>JACCDO011562870.1_pt1 | contig 10052 bp, 6 predicted proteins | sample 7446101 | NCBI WGS metagenome assembly JACCDO01 (sample SAMN15323440, study PRJNA562643) | freshwater metagenome | isolation source: river surface water | place: USA:Blue River Watershed | collected 2017-08-16
CACATCTTTTTAATTTGTTCACGCGACATTCCAAAATATTTGTATGTGGGGTTTGTCCAATTCTTCGACTTCATCATTTTGTCAATAATTGAGTCGGCATCAAAGTCAGCGAAATGATGATGATTCCATGTGGTAACCGACGTATAACCACCTCTATCACCCAAAACAGTATATACATGAGGCCCTTCTTCGAAACTAATATCTTTGTCTCGAATATGCGCGTTTTTTGTTGCCAAATAATGGCGAGTACCGTAGTTATGTTCTGTAGTAATTGTTGCCATATTTAACGTTGTGATTTTAATCTAATGTTGATGTTATGAAAAAATATATAATTATATCAATTTTTCACATTGTACATGCCTTTAGTAGTGCAAATGTACTGGTTGCGCACTTACGAATAATCAATCTCCACTGCTTGTGTAAACGATTGTTTCATGATTACATATAATTGATGCCGGACTTTTTGACAAATCCCTTCCGTAGTAGTTCTTGACCCGCCCAATATTTTTTGGTAATAATCTACATACATATTTGTCCAGGTTTCATCTTCGTTTATTTTATTTTCGTTTTTATCATACCAGTATTTTTTAAAGTCAACTACAAACTGCCTGCATATCATTCTTAACTGAATATCAAACGCAGCAGGAGCCAATATTGTCCATGTTGGAGAACCATCTGGCCCTTTATCATATACATAAAATGTATTTGCCCGGGTTTCAAACGCCTTTAATGGCACTTCGCCATGACTATCAGCCAATACGGTTTTCCATGTAGATATAATTCCACATACCAAATCATTATTATATACACAATCCAGCTGTAAATGAACATTCGTCAAAATGCTATGCCTCACCCAATCACTAAATAATTGGGCAGGTTGCCTATCCGCAGGCAATTTGTTTAACCATTCCATAATATTTACTTTGCATCGTTTGGACAATTGCTGTTTTAATTGCGCATTTTCTTTTTCGACCTTTGTTATACGAACCGCTAATTCTTTTACCAGCTGGTATAAGCTATGTATATCGGGGGTCGACTCGATCGCGTCTATTTCGTGCTGATGTTGCAGTAGTGTTTTATTAAAGAACACGCAACATGCTACATGTCGGTCATAATTATATTTATATGTATATGTTTTTGTACATGAAGCGCATGTATATCCTGAACTGGTTGACATGAATGTGTTTTTGTCACAATTAATATATATCAAATATATCAATTTTTCGAAATGCTAATGATATTTAGTGAAAATCGCTCACATAGAACGGTTAATGCAGCTCCGGCTACGAACATGTTAGGAATACCCGTCGTCATGCCATGTAATGTATCGTCAGCCATATTGCAGGAAAATATGTTTACTCGGCTACAAAACGCTAAAAAATGCACCAGTTGCGGCAAATAAATATATGATTTATGTATATAATGCATCATATTACTAATTATTTGCTAATTCTTATGGCTCTGTTTTTTGGACTTGTGATATTAAACGATCGCTTTTCGAAATTGCATTTATTTGAAGGCATGGATGGAATTGCGAATGCCGCCAATAGTGGCTCAAATGAAGTAAGTCCCGTGAAGAAAACACCATTAACTACACACCCTTTTTAGACGATCCATGTGTAAAGAAGAATGAAGGTGTGTAAATGTCATTGCTAGCACAATAAATTTCGACATGACCATTATCTAAACCAAATCTTCAATGGTTTAGATAAAAACAATATATAATTTATCTATTATATAATATACAGCCAAATGACTGAGTACTATAATAAAACCGAGTTATTTATGGAACCTAAAACAAAACAATACGGCAATCATATGATAATGACCAATGTACATAAACCTTCCAAAACCAAATATATCAGTATTGATACCAAATTTCGCGATGATTATGATTACATGCAACCCGCAAATTTCCAGATTGTTTTACCGGAAAAAGTGAACGATGTACACACTCTTCGCGTCACTAGTATCGAAGTACCCATGTCATTTTATAATATTTCTGCCAACTTAGGTAATAACTATTTTAAAGTTATAAACGGTGCATCTACTGAAATAATAACTATAGACGATAACTTTTATACTGCGGCTAGTTTAGCAACCGAAATTGCGGCGAAGTTGGCATTATCTACACATGGTGCAGTGTTAACATTTACAATCAATGCAAATGGCCGAACTAGAGTTAGTACTATTTCGAATCGAACACTTGTGTTTGATGTGGATAAAACAGGAAGTAGTGATAAATTTAACTTCAAACAGAAGCTGGGGTGGCTTCTTGGATTTCGTAAACCCACATATACCATTGTTACTACCGGCGTGACCACGGCAGAATGCACACTCGATATGTATGGTACTCGCTATTTATATTTAGCAATCGATGAATTTAGTAAAGGTAACCAAAATTCATTTGTAACACCTCTTTCTTCTTCATTAATTAATAAAAATATCATTGCCCGAATCACATTAGATATGACGACTTATGGTTACGGTGCGACTCTTCCTGCAACGTATTACAATGGGCTTCTTACAACCGACACCCGATCTTACACCGGGAAAATCGATTTGCAAAAATTAAACGTGCAATTGTTAAATGAATCCGGAATACCGATGATGCTGAATGGTCATGATTTTTCATTTTGTCTAGAAGCCTCATGTGAATGAAAAATTGACGAATCTTTTGATATATACTAATATATAACATCGTCCACAACCACCGTATAATGTCAAATTTCACGGATAATACAGTAAAACGTATTGTATTATCAACATCAACGTCTGTTAGTACAAGTGCTAGTACAGGTTCTCTAGCTGACCCAGATTTATCCCATTTATCACATGAACAATTATATGCATATCGTAAATTTACACAAGGATGCAATCTCTTTATTACTGGACCTGGCGGTACGGGCAAAACGCGGCTTATTCAACATCTCCTTGATCATGCACATCAAGTACACCGATCCATTCAAATATGTGCAATGACTGGTTGCGCTGCAGTATTATTAAACTGTAATGCAAGAACGCTCCATTCATGGAGCGGTATAAAACTCGCAAAAGGACCGAATAAGGCAGTTGTAGATTCGGTATTAAAAAACAAAAGGGTGGTTGCGCAATGGCGCAAAACAAAATGTCTGGTTCTCGATGAAGTAAGCATGTTGTCGAAAAAAGTGTTCGAAATTATTGAAGAAATTGCCCGAAAAACAACAAAAATTAATTTACCATTCGGTGGAATGCAGGTGATATTTACCGGGGATTTTTATCAACTTCCGCCCGTCGGTACGAGTGGGGACGCAGATACCGAAAAATTCTGTTTTGAATCGCCATTGTGGTCGCAAGTGTTTCCAGACCACAGTCATGTTGTATTGACCACAATTTTTAGACAAACCGACCAAGACTACATTCGTATATTACAACAAATTCGCGTTGGTAATATTAGCGAAGAAAGCGTGGAAATTTTGCGAAAATATGTGAAACGACCCTACGATGCAAGCAAACACAATAACTGTGTTCCAACAAAGCTATTTCCATTGAGGTCGAAAACCGATTATGTGAATTCAATGATGTTCGCAAAAATACAAGAAAAAGAACACGTTTTTACGGCGATTCGTAAAACAGACTGTTATACACATATCGAGTCTGGCAAACCGCTTTCGATAGAAATGCGTCAGCGATGCATGCGAATGACAACCGCGGAAGTTGAATATGAATTGGACCAAATGGTAAATAATTCGCCGTGTGTTACTACATTACGGCTGAAAGTGGGGTCCGCCGTTATGTGTACCATCAATCTCGATATGGACAATGGCATTTGCAATGGATCGCAAGGTATGATTATGGAGATGAAAGACCTGGGAACGAGTACATTGGTACCGATTGTGCAGTTCGCAAATGGAATGGTTCGACCAATTCATATCCATTATTGGCAATCCGAAGACTATCCGGCACTGGCGGTTGGACAATTCCCGTTATGTTTAGCATGGGCGTTGACCATTCATAAGATCCAAGGGGCGACTTTAGACATGGCAGAAATTGATATAGGCCAAAGTATATTTGAATTTGGGCAAACATATGTTGCGCTTTCGCGGGTGCAATCATTAAACGGATTATATTTGTCAGATTTCCAACCACAACGAATTGCGGCGAACCCAACTGTTCACGAATTTTATAAGAATATACCTATGATAGATCCTAATTTAGATTTGTCGTCAAATATTGCGCATAATAATGTTTCTTTTGACCAATATGAATTGAAAGAAGAACCCATCGAAGAATCGAACATTAAACGGGTATCGCTCAGATAATTTATCTACAATATTTTGTTTACATAGTGTAATATATGGTAGCTGGAAGCCTTTTACCAATTACAATTCATAATAACAAACTCTATTTTTTATTTGGTAAAGAAAACCCCATGGAAGACAGTGCAAAGGGATGGTCCGACTTTGGCGGGCGGGTTGATGCAGGTGAAACCCCTTTTACTGCGGCACTACGCGAAGGTGGCGAAGAATTGACCGGATTCCTTGGAAATAATAGTGCACTTCGTAAAATGGTTAAAAAGAATGGCGGAACTTTCCATCTAGAACATAACAAATATCATGTTCATATGTTTTATTTACCATACGACGAGAACCTTCCCAAATATTACAATCAAAATCATCAATTTCTCTGGGAACGAATGGATAAAAACACATTGAATGATTCCAAGCTGTTTGAAAAAATCGAAATCCAATGGTTTTCGATTGACGATATGATACATAAACGATCACAATTTCGCAATTTTTATCAACAAATCGTAGACTTATTTATTGACAAAAAAATCGCCATTGAGGCGTTTGCCAAAAAAAAATCCGGATTATGTCAACCAAAATCCAGAGACTCTCATAATAAAACACAAAAAACACGAAAATAAAAGAAGGAAATCGAGTTGTACCGATCATTGATCGGGCTGTCCGGGTAAATACTAGATTTAGTATAACATAATTTTTGGTATCTATTATGTTATTATACCGCAAACAATACCAAATAAAATACATGGTAATTGTATATAAATCTACATAGTATGTCTAATAATTCATGGAAACAATATGGTGGAATTAGTAAAACCGATAATTTTAATACAATTAATGCATCTACCATTATTGCAGACCAATTTATTTCCAGGTCAGTTCGCCCTACTTATAATTTTTTTAATGGTACTTTTGAAGTAGCATTGGATTTATCAGCTGGTGTAAATATATTAGCCGGAAATAGTATTTATTCTGCAAAAGACGTATTCGCAAATCGAGATGTGTATACCAATAATAAATTGTTTTTTGGAAATAATACATTTCAAAATACTGGTAATAATTTTCCAGCATTGTCTACCCCAAATACACACGCCTACTTATTTGGTAATTCTAGCAATATTGGTATAAATACAATTCTTCCAAAAACCGTCTTCAATATTACCGGAACAATTGGATCTGTGACGGATATTTTAACTGTGGAATCCGGTAATGTATATATTCGTAATATTATTGCACAAAACGTAAATCAGCGTGGAGTTGTGATTGACGCCGACGATGTTAGCTCTAATATTTTATTTTATAACGATGTCTCCACAAATAAGACAAATATTCCGGATGCAACTATCAAATTCCAAGATGGAGGTATTTTAACAACGCGCACCACGAACCGCATTATAAATTCTTCGCGAACATCGCAAATCGATACGTCCGGCGGGCAATTATTAATGGATGCGAGCGGCACTGTGCTCACATCATCCGGATATTTATCTATCGATGTTTCCGGAGAAATGCAATTGAAAACGAAACGAGGATATTTATTGAATACATCAGGGGGGTTGATTAAACTAGACCAAAGCAATGGGAATATGCAATTCGATGCATCGAATGATTTCATCCTCAATTGTTCGGGGGGAGCATTTTTATTAAACGATGACTCTACCCTACTACGTACAGTTGGAAATATTACGTTAGTATCTAGCGGTCAAACGGGACTCGGTGGCAAAATTGTATTTGATTCTAGTGGAGGTAATATCGATTTTAATTCAGGCACTATTAAATTAAACACACTGTTACAATTTTCACCACCTGAGCGAGGAGTATCCAATGAATTATTACACAGCGAAACACTGACTGTATATGATAATTCAAATAGTCAATACTTACCGAATGTGTATAATGATCCTAGTATATTAACTGGAAATGCAGCATCATTTATAGGTAAAGATCCCAAAGCAAATACGTTTATTTTTATGAATCCCGCCATAAACAAACGCGGTAGCGCGTTTGGTGGCGGAATTGCTCCTTATGCAACATCACGTGCCATGGCAATGGTTGGGTTAACTGGTGCATCGGGCGAATATATTCATTCTCAAATGACGGTGGCGAGTACAAATAAGTATAAATATCCGTCAACTCTTGGTATAAATACATATCGACCTAGAACAGAAGATTACGTATTAGATGTAAATGGACCAATGCATCTAGGTAACGGCGAAATCAATAGTGTTGCTGAAAACAGTTATGAAATTATACATATGAATTTCTCGAAAACTAACGTTAATTTTGGAATTGCTGTCGGCAGCCCTAGTACCAAAACAAACGGGGTCGGTCCTCAATATAAACAAAATTTGTTATATACGCAAAATGGCGGAAAAACCTGGTCAAAGAGTGATATATTTTTTGAAACGAGTATAGCCGACAACGTGATCAATGTAATTAATTATGTGCATGTGTTTGACAGCACATATAGCGCAATTGCTGCAAATAATGGATTATTGTTTTTAAGTAACAATTCTGGAATATCGTGGTATCGTTTACAACTTACCGGTCAACCTTATACCGATGATGTTTTTCAAACAATTATAATAGCAAATCGACAAGGAGGTAGTCCAACACCTCATCGCATTGTTATTGCATTTAAGGAAAATTCGAGTTCAACAAACACAAGTGGGTTCTACTATATTGATTGTAATTTGTTAACATTATTCAATTCGGCACCGACCTATGTTATCAATATAGCTGCAAATAGAATTGGCCTCGGTACGAATATACATCCGGCTAGCACAGGAAACTTCAATGTTATTTCTGCAAGTTTAACCAATTCTTATATTTATTATGCAGGCGATTATGGATTGGCGCGATATAAATTTAATGAAGTAGACATTACCACAAATGTATACAATTATGAACAAGCATATATTCTTCAAAACGATAAGCACTATAAGGGAATTTATGCATATGATGATACTCGTGCAATCGCAGTGGGTAATAACGTTATTTCATATACAACGACCGGTATACATACTGAATGGAGTCATATAGATATTGGGTTACCGAGTGCGGTACTAAACTCAGTTTTCATATACGATTTATCCAATGCAGTGGCAGTTGGATTATCCGGTAAGTTTATATACTCTACTAACTGGTCAACTGGTATTTGGCAAAATATTCCCGATAAAATGTTGAATTCATCCGGTATGGCTGATCGGGTTACTGGAAGTGAAAATCAACTGAAGTCGATCAGTATGCCCGATATTAATACAATAATTATTGCCGATGCGACTGCTTCTTTTATCGGAGACTCGAATAATTTTAATAATACCGTTTTGGGATATAGTAAAATTCAATATTGCTTTTTGCCGAATTTATTCAATCGAACCAATAATACGGTGTTTGATGTATCCGGTAATATGGTAATATCAGGAGATATTGAAATTTTTGATGGAGAACTATTAGTGAGTACAATTGACTATAAACCACAAAATGCAACAGACATTTCAGGTACTATGAACTTTGGTACAAATACCCACGTAGTGAATATTGGTAAAAACGACAACCGGGGTTTGATTGAAACTTCACTTAATCGTAAGTTTGATACATGTGACTCTGTTATTAATATTGGTGTTACGGATCCTCTAATTTACGACAGTTCGACTGTTATGATTAATATGGGTAATTATAATCAAAGTACATCGAATCGAAAACCGAATAAAATTAATATTGGTGGCGGCAATGATTTGGTTTCATTCGGTGGAACACTTGTATATTCTAGCACTCAAATTACCAGTTCTAAAAATAAAGGATTCCAAATTAACGACTTGATTTTAAATGATGGCATAGTCCAATATATGAGTTCAAATGGATTTACTAATGTTAATTTACCAACGGGTACTAACCCAGTGTCTGGCATGACCGGAATTGTGTTAGATACCACTACAAATAAATATACATATACATTTAATGCATCAAATCCCGCCCTAGAAACATATTTAACTGACATATATAAACCATATAATTCCGGAAAGGGTTCTGGTATTCGCGTAACGGATAATCTCGACCGTGATGCTGGGTACTTATTAGTATCTCAGGATATGAGCGGATGGGTTATGAAGCCCACAAACCCCGGATCGAACTCACTCAAAATCGATGTAAATTCGCTTACGTTGCGAACACTCGGTACAAGTAGTATTGCCGATATTTCATACGGAATACATGATATTACCAACGGCGTGGCCGTGCTGACACGAACCATCGGGGAAAGCGATTCAAATTACTCATTAACGGTAAAACAACTCGATATTAACAATATATTGGTTCGTGATTCAGTTGCGTCATCTGCTGCACAACAAGTGATTAATACGAAGATGTTATTCAAAGACGATGTTATAATGAACCAGACGTTGAATGTTAGTAAAGATGTCACATTGAATTCCAGGTTGTTTGCAGTGAATGATGTATCATTGAACTCTAAGTTATTTGTAGTGAATGATGTATCATTGAATCGTCGGTTGTATGTTGGCGGGGATGCCTCGTTTAATGGCAATGTAGATATTAATGGATTACTACGAGCCACTTACCTTCAAAACAACTTTATTATTAATACTGTCACGAACAATTATGAATTTATTGTTACTACAGATTTGTCCATGAGCGGAAATCTATATGTGAATGGCGACACGTCGTTTAACGGATTTGTGGATATTAGTGGGCGAGTTGCCATTGGTAAGCATAATCCAGTGGTTGCTCTCGATATTAGCTATACTGACGCCATTCGTATTCCAAAAGGTACAACTGCTCAGCGGCCAGCCACAATAGGTGGTGAGGCTAGTCATGGTGGGTATATACGTTATAACAACGAAAATCATCAGTTTGAAGGTTATGGCCCGGGTAATTCGTGGGGATCGCTCGGCGGTGTAATCAACGTTTCCCAAAATACCAAAATAGTGGCATCGTCACCAAACGCGGATTCATCGAACAACGATTTGATATTTTTCACTGCACCTAGATGGAATATTAACACCAACAGTTCACTCGAACGTATGCGGATAGATGGTAGCGGAAATGTGGGCATTGGAACCACTGAACCCGCATGCACATTACATGTTGATATTTCAAATAACCCGGAACAAACTTTTTGGACAAATATGATGACGCATAGTTCATTGAAATCGCGGAAAAACGCCGATTTGGAACGTTATGTTTATGGCGCAAATCCAACGTATGATTTTAAAGTATTTAATGCATCATCTGTAAGTAACTTTGTTAGTGCTTACATTGCATATCGCACAAATGCTTCTTTCGTAACTGATTTGCCATATGGTGTTACTGACCCATTAGGTGGAGGTAGCGATTACAGATACGCATTCGATGGAACAAATCTTGATTTGGAAAATTATGTTAACAATAAATTGTCTGTTTTGATTGGTTCTTTCATTACGGCTAATGCGCCTACATTCAACACTAGTTTGCCACCTGGTGTTAGTGGTTCTATTGGTGCATATAATTATGATTTTAATGAAAACAATACCCAACTCGAATATCATTTTATTAAAGACTATATTACTTCTCGCGATATAGCCGTATTCGGTGTTGGGTTACCTTACGGTGTAACAGGCACACCCGGAAATTATAGCTATGACTTTGTAAAAAGTATTGGTTCTGCCATCGGCAAAAATACTACTGGGCTGAATAATAGTGCGGAAATTAAATATTGGCATATAGATGACCTTTCAACCAACAATGCACTATCATTTGGATTCAATCAAA
>JACCDO010095034.1_pt1 | contig 10051 bp, 11 predicted proteins | sample 7446101 | NCBI WGS metagenome assembly JACCDO01 (sample SAMN15323440, study PRJNA562643) | freshwater metagenome | isolation source: river surface water | place: USA:Blue River Watershed | collected 2017-08-16
ACGATATTTCTCTGGAGTTGTATAGACATCCTTTATTGAATCGCCTAAATATGGCATACGTATGGGGTATATTATATTTGTATTATTAATATTACTTACATTACTTATCTTTTTTACAGATGTATTCTTCTTATTTGTAGCAGTAAAATTTCGTACATTTTTACCTTTAAATTTACGAGTATATGGATTATATGGAACTACCATATTTGGTATTTTTTCTTTTAATACAGTATAATCATTCATTGCCTTACGATAGTTCCTTTTAGACGTAAAAATCTTTACAACATTCTCTGGAAATGATATTGGATTCCCTGCTGTATTTAGATTGTTAAAAGCAGGCTGTAAAACAACACCAAATCCACCTTTTCCTAATACATCATATGTTTTTGTATTGGAAGGAAAAACAATGGCAGGAGGTGGTGGAATCAACTTTGCTTGGTCAAGAATTAGTTTTGTTATTTCAGGAGAATACCTACCTGCTTTTGCCTTATCTACAACAGAAGGATTGTTGTCAGTCTCAGCATAAATATCTGCTCCATTCTCAATAAGAAATTTAACACTATTTATTTTCCTAAAAGTGGCTGAAAACATTAAAGGTGTGAAACCGTATTTATCTGGTATATTAATATCTGCGCCGTTTTCAATAAGCAACTTAAGAAAGTCATATTTTGGGTTCAGCCTTTTCAAAAAATCATAAAACAATGTTATTCCACCCTTATATCGCTTATTTATATCTATTCCAGATTTGATCAATTCTGAAAAGAGATCTTTTCTATCCCTAATGTATGCTATTGTAATTTCATTAGGTATAACTGCTGATCCACTGCTTGCCGAGCTTGCGACGGAATTGCTGTTCCTATCAGACATTATGCTGTAGCGACTCTACTATATATCATAGATTTTGAATCATATAAAGAATCACAACTCCGTATGACTAACCAAATGACCACCAAAGACATTTTTACAGAAATCTTCAGACAAAATACGTGGGGATCTGAAGAATCCAGATCGGGCCCTGCATCAAGTTTCCAGCGCACGGCTGAAATCCGTGAAGCTCTCCCCAAACTTTTTCAGAGACTGGAAATTCAATCTATGCTAGATTGTGGCTGTGGTGACTGGAATTGGATGAAGACTGTACATCTGGCTGGAATTCAGTACATGGGCGCAGACATTGTAGATTCACTAATTTCAGCATGTCAAGAGAAGTTTACAACCGATTCTGTACATTTCCAGCAACTGGATATTTTACAGGATCCTCCAGAAATGGCAGACCTCTGGCTCGCCCGTGATTTTTGTAGCGTGCTGAATTTCCAGCAAAGTCTGAATTTTTTTCAAAAGTTCCTGGAAAGTCAGTCCAAGTATCTTGCCATAACTTCTATAGAAACACCCAAGCCAAATACAGATTCAGTTCCTGGAATTCAGAGGCCACTAAATATGCGTTCCAAACCATTTACTCTTCCAGAGCCACTAGACTCTATAGAAGACGGTCAACAGTGGTTCTGTAAAAAACAGTTGCTTATTTACAGCCGTCAACAGATTCTGGAGTGGTATGCTCTTACTGCCTCCAGCTTTGAAGCGCCTCAACAGTACATCCAGCACGACAAACAGGGCAGGAATTCGCATCTTGTATCCAACGTGTCGCTTCGTGACGTGAAACTGCATGGCCACATGGGGTCAAGCAAGCCTCCTCGCGCGTAAGAGGATTCATAGAAATGGGACATGTATCACCGCGTCCAATAAGTGTATCAATGTACGCATTTACAATATGCTGCGGCATAGTATTAGTGGCTGGTGTAGTGATAGGAGAATGACTACTTGTCCGAGGAAGAGTTGTGGGCCAAGGAGTCACTTCAACAGTAGGTCTAGGGGCTTCTCTCGGCCGCGGCGTAAGAATCCGAATGGGTGGGCTAGGATCTTGAACGGGTTCAGGATCCCACTCTTGAAAGAGTGGTCTGGTTCTCTCAAGGACTCGTTGATGGCGGTGTAGAAGATTCGGTGAGAGAATCGGCATAAATGGCTGGACTTTGACGCGCCATCGCTCATACTCTGGCTGGTCTAGCTTTTTAAAGGTAGAAGAGAGACACAGACAATTGCGTGTCATATTCATTACAGGAATGCGATCGCCATTTGGTCCCATAAGAATATAGGCACCTCCATATGAAATTTCTGTGACAAAGTATTTACCATTCTTATTAGGATTATGACTAGAACGCTTTATCACAATTTTATGCGATGTTTCATTGAGCCAAAGGTCATTCTCAGAGTGAGGAAGAAGAACACCCTCGCTCAATAGTTCAATGGGGGACTCGCACAAGTTCATTTCCCAGACGTATGGATGGCCCTGAACACGAACACGTTTTGTTGTAATAAGAACTGCGTTATATTTATGTTCCGCAGGTACAGTTGTATCCGTTTGGCTGTGACGATAGAGTACAAAGCGATACGGAAGATATACAGAGCTTGGATTTGTAATATTCGCTAGAATTGTATTGTTATGCGCGTCAACTGTCGCCATTGTACTCCTGAAGGAATACAATGTCATTGCTTTCTTGGAGTGACGAAAATTCTATCAATTTTTTATGCGGGATTATGAATCTCATATAAAAAATGTATTGAATAAATATTTAATTAACCTGTTTAGAGGTTGCCCGCCTTCTTGCGGCGACTGGCCTCCTTGAGTGCCGCACCGAATGAGACGTTAGAGTCCTTGCGCTTCATCTCCTCATAGACGCGCTTGACGGCCTTGTTCCAAGAGGAGAGCGCGCGCTTGCCGCCACTCTGGGTCTTTCGGGAAGTCTTGCGAGATTTACGCTCCTTGCGAGATGTACGACGAGTCTTGGCCATTTCTTTCTATTCTAAGGAAATAAAATACTATACAGCAGACTGCTTAACTTAAGAGGTCTGCTCTGCTGTCCAACGACTTAATTTATGATAGTCCTGAGCCATAGCCCTGAAGGGCTATGCCAAAGATACCTCTTAAATTAAGGATTGGACGGTACTAGTACATCTCATGCAGTGGGAACAGGGGGGGCAGAGGAGCCATTCGCTCCCTCTTTGCGACGGCGCATCGCCTCTTTCATCGCTTCCATACGTGTTGTATTAGGATTGATTGCTTTCATTTCTTGAAAAACTTGATTAACATAATCGATCCATCTATTCTTGAGTGCGAGTGAACCACCACGACGAATCTTTCGGGATCTCTTACGAAGAGCTTTGCGAGATTTACGCAGTCTGCGAGATGCACGACGAGATTTGGCCATTTCTTTCTATTGTAGCTCAATAGTTTATTGTACATTGGCAGACATGTTGCCACCAGGATTTCTGTCAACTGCGACAGCACATGGGCACGGGGCTTCAGGAAGTGTATTTGCGCTGACTTGGTCGCGGTATGTTACGATCGTTCCAAGCTGTGTATCGGGCTGCTCGCGACGAACAGACGTGCCATTTATAACAGCGGCATTGTTCAAGCGATTCCACGTGTAGATGGCATAATTGCGTCTGCGCTGAGTCAAAAGACTAGAATCATAATTTCCTGTAGGCATTTCTTCTAACCAATCGCACCAGATTTATTTAATAAACCGTTGAGGCGTACATCCTGGCCAGAATGTGGGTTTCGCATTTGTACTATTGAGCTGAGCCGCCGTTGGAGCAGGGCATGGGGCCTGAGGGATAAATCTGTTATAACTGTTAAACCTTGTTTCAGGATTGTACGGGTCATATCCACATTCAACCGTTTCAGTTGTAAGTTTCTGTATGCGGACACTCTCTGGTACACCCACTCTTGGATAGGTAAGGGCTTGGACAGCGGCGGGTGGCTGGCACCGCGTCGCTTGATCTTGAGTAAGAACGCTGGAATACACGGCCGAGTTTGGATTCGGTCTGGGTGGCGGGCAGCAGTCGGAACCGACGCGAAGTCTGGCCAAGAGTTGCGCTTGGTCGGCTCGTACAGCCTCTGCCGCGCGCCGAGCGGTTAAACCACTACTAAATGTCGGGGTCCCGGGATTTCCACTTGGACAACAAGACATTCTATCACTCCTATTTATGCGGCTCTTGTTCCGTCTAGTCTTAACGTACGTTAAGACTATAGGCAGTGCCGCTAGGATTTTAATTATAAGATGGACATCCATCTTATAATTAAAACCGCTCGGTTCAAAAGTTCCAAAAGAAAGCGCTACTACTAGTAGGAGCCTCATGGCAATAAAGTATAAAACAATCGTCTGGATAGTACTAGGAATTCTAGTCCTTCACTTACTGTATTCATTTACATCTGCCCCTAGGACAACAGAGCCTTTTGAGACAATTGATGATGTATATTCTGAACAAATTACAACCTTTATGACAGCGACAAGTGATATTCTCTGCCCCACATATGATTTTATTCTAGAGGAAATGGCAAAAGAAAAACAGGGGTCTGAAGATGAGAAAAAAGCAGCTGCGCTGAAGGATATGACAAAGGCAGCAGGGGGTGCTCTCTTTCCATGCCCGCCTCCAACGGATCCACTCGCAGTACCGCCCAACATAGATTCCAGAATCCAGACAACCATTAAATATTTCCAGACTGAAATTCAGTCACTTATTAAAAAGGTACAGGACTCCCTGGATTGTCCAGCAGAGGGATTTACAGCTGCGAATTCCAGCGACAATTATTATGAGCATTTCCAGGATATTTGTTCAGCAGATCAACTTGCCTTCAAAAAACAGACGGTAGAAGAGGCTGCCGCGGCCTCCGCCGCCAAGGAGTGTGTCGCACCACAAGATGTGACACCTGTACAACGTATGGAAATTCTCAAAAGAAGAGCAGATGCGCTTGCACGTCTTTTGACACAGAAGGAAGTTGCGCAGCAACTTGCGAAGATTAAACAAGGTACTGAGGAGGCAAAGAGTCTTAAGAAGCGCGCTCTTTCTGGCGAGTTAGTACCCAATTGTCCCACGTAAACTCAGCGCCGCTTCTTAGTAGAGCCGCGCTTGCCAGATGAGCGCCGACGAGTTTTCATTGCTCGTACACGCTCCACTTTTGCTTTTATCAGGGATGCCTTACTCGGCTGATGCCCTTCACATTTCTCCACAAAAAGGGGAAAGATACCACCCTCACCACGGTCGCGTGTGCGCATACTTATATCCACAAGACTATCGGCAAAACAATGGACGGACTTGGGTACAATTCCATCCATTCCTCGCACAAAGGTCAGTGTAAAATACAGTGTTATAGCAGTATCCAACGCAGCAATTCTGAGACTCTTTCCATTTGGTAGGCTAACTGTATTATACGCATTGCACGCATTTTGTGTAACAAGCAATATCACCAATTCACCATTCTTTTTAATTCCGTAGAGCTCAGGAAGAAAGTCACCGCGACTTTTCCAATGAACAGCATCAATCTTTGCACTCGTGTCCATTGTATGAAGGATTTGACGAAGAACTGGCAAGTGAAATTCAGGTGTTTGAGCAAACGCAACAATAGGGCTCTGACTTTTCAGTATAAATCCAGCGCTCTTTTTCTCAGGCTTGCTATAGATTCGCTGTAATTCAGCACCCGCAAACACAAGACCTTTTTCAGCGATATAATCAATAAGTTTGCTATGAATCTCTTTGCCAATTCTTGTAAGACCTGTTTTTTTCTTATTACAGTTGTCTATAGAGGGTGTCTTTGCGACATTTAATAATACAAGGCGCTTGTACACCTTATCCCAGCGTTCCACCTCTCCACGAGGTCTAGAGAGTTCCAAGTACATATTCATACGCAAAAAATCAGCATCGGCGAACTGAATTCCATCATCTTTGATTGAGCGTTTCAAGACCGTTTTATACATCCAATAGGGAATTTCAGTAATATCCGCAACACCTGTGTAATTTACAAAAATTTTTGTTGTACCTTCGTGCATTCCTGCGCGAGCAGATACATCCGTAAATCCAGCTTCTTTAAACTTTTTTATCAACAGTTTAACATCGCGAGCAGATTCAGGGGTAAAAAAGTCATAGTCTGGAAGCGTTTTATTAAAGTCATAAAACTTGCGGTCTTTTGGTAAATGTGCGTTGATGGCCATACCACCATAACAGACGCGATGGGTATTCCGTAAGAAATCTTCTACAATATTAAGTGCTTTGCGAAGTTCAGGATCTCTCACGAGATCCATATCTCGGGCATCTACCGCATTTGCGGCAGCCTCTGTAAGTTCTTTTAGCACATCTTGTATATGTTTTTTATCAAATGACGCCGACTCAATGTCGCGGAGATTACCCTCCATCCTATATAAAGATCCGATTAAAATGTGGGTGCTCTAATAGCACCACCACCAGCATTTGTAAGAGGGTTGGGTTTTGTAATTGTAATTGGCTTGGGTGGGATGAATCGTATGAGATCTGGTTTGTAGATCCATGAAGACTTGTTGTAGGGTCCACCATTACGACCTGTGAAGGCATCTGTCAATTGTGGTGTGTCAAATATAGTTATAGGAACACAATGAACACCGTACATTTCCAACAGTTTTTTAAGTTTAGCGGCATCCATATCCAATGAATCTGCGGTAGGTGTCATGATGAGTGTCCAAGCCTGTTTGGTATTTGCGACGGCATCGGCGAGACGATCGGGGGGTGTTGTGAGCCAATATTGCGGTGTTGTTATGACAGCGGCGGGTTTTGTGGAGCTTGTGGGAGAGCTTGTGATGCCGAGCCCAGAAGGTGACTCGCGACTATATAAGCGCGCATGGATAAGCAAGTCCAAGTCCTGCTTGGCACTAATTTCTCCAGCGAGACCAAGGGGTCCAAGGCGACGGAAGGGTGTTGTGTCGGCATTTGTCATAAGAATAATACGCTTGTTAAAGATTTCGGTTGACATGAAAAACATTTGGGACTCTAGAGCTTGGCGGCGGAAATCTCCTTGTGGTGTTTGGCCGAGGCCGAGTGCGGCCAGCGGCTGGAGTTGCTCGGCAACTTTTCCGAGGAAGCGAATATAGTCACGAGGCGCCGTGGCAGGGTTTGGCGTGCGGACAAAGTAGACAACTACAAACAAGGGGTCTGACGCAACTGCGGCGGGTACGCTGTCATTAGAAGGGGAGAATGCGCGCCCTGCAATGCTCTTGGCGACCTTCAAGAGACTGCCAGTGTTCAAGGACTGTTTAAATCCCCATGCGTCGCGATAGATAAGGAGCGGTTCTTTCTCATTCTCCATATGGTCAATTTCAAGAACAAGGCAACGCGCTCCAGTGCTGAGGGCAAGGCGCGTCGCAGAGTCTTCATCAAAGGCTCCAGATTTATAGGGACCCAAGTAACCAACAAGCCGTGTACCGAGTACACTTGTATTAATGAGCAAGCGCTGATCAGATGGCACGTTTCCACCCGCTGCTTCTAGACCCGTATTTCCTTGTGTAATTCCGCCCCAGCGCGCATTTAAAATGTCAAGTTGGGTATTCTGAACCATTTTTGTATTTTCAGGATTTGAAAGATTTCTTTTTGTATTGAAAGCGTAGATAAGCAAGCTTATTCCTGTAATTACGATGGCAATGCCAAAAAATATTTTGATGTATAGAATTGCCGTTGGGCTTGTCGCAGCCGCAACAACATTTGTTGCTACCACTGCCGCATTTTTTGGAATATTGCTCATGACGACCCTCTCTAAATTCGCTGTTTAGAAAAGTCCATTGACTTGACTACGCGGGATGATACGAATTCCTGCTTCGCGGGCTGCCTTGACCTTTGTAGTATCTTTTGCGTCATCTGGTACAAGAAGCGCCGTTGTGGTTTTTACAACACGATCCTGAAGTTTCCAGCCAGCTGCGGCAAGGCGGTTCTGGAGGTCTCCATCGCGGAATCCACTCATTACATAGAAGCCTTTTGTGGGAACTTCTACAGGAGCGACTGACGCTGGAGCGATCGCAACACGCGGAGCAGTCGCGATACCAAATGAGGCGCGCCAAGCGAGATATGCGGGAACTGCTTTGCAGAGTTCAGCAAATGCCTCGGCACTCTGACCCTTTGGAGGCCGCGCAAGCTGTGGCCACTTGGCAACAGTAGGCTCTGCGGCAAGTGTCGCTTCAATGCGCGTCTCACCAAATCCCTTCGGCCATCCAAGAAAGGCGCGAATCCATTGGGCATCAGAGGCAGTATCCATCGCCACGCGCAGACCCGTCTTTAGCTTTTCACCATTAACCTTTCCAATGAGGCCTTGGAGGGGTCCAACCGCCGTCGCTTGAATATCTTTGATCGTCCGTACACCACCGTCCACGAGCTTTTTACACGTAGTCTTACTAAAGCCCTCAACACCAAAGCTGACAATCTGATGCGCCATCTCAAGAGCCAGTTTCTCTGGCGATGCCTCTGTACTCGTATCTTTTGCGTGGACGCCCGTGTCATCCCACGCCCAACGACCCTCTGGAGGTTGGAACCATCCTTTGGGAGCCGCTTTGATGACCTGCTCGCAGACTGGAATGACGTCACCAGAGCGTCGGACAAGAATCACGGCACCAGGACCAATCCCATTGTCACGGATGTATTGTGCGTGGAATCCAGTACAATACTCAATCATAGCCGTTCCAATCTTGACGGGCTCAAACCGGATGCGAGGAATCCAATTGCCAGTCCGAGAGCTCGCCCACTCAACCTCCTTGACGGTCGTTTGAGCACGTTGGTCATCAAGGGGCATTTTGAAGGCGTATGCGTCCTTTGGATTTGAGGCCGCAAGCGTTGGAACTGTATCACGACCAACAACAATTCCATCACACTCATATGTGGACTCTTCACGGCGCCCTTTGAAGAGGTCTTGGAGCTGTTCTACGGTGAGAGAAGGCTGTTGGACAGTCCAAGCGACCTCAAACCCGCGGCTAAGGAGCCAGGTCATTTGTTGGCTGCGCGTCAGAGTACGCGGCTCACAGACCTGGTAGGCGACAAATCGGACCTTTGAGAGATCCTCCTTGGACGGTGTCTTTTGATGGAGGATACCATTGACCCAGTTGCGCGCAAGAGTTCCTTGGACAGTTCCCTTTGGCATAATAAGCTCTCCACGAATCATTACAGAAGGCGCAGAACAAGCTACAAGTCCTTGGATGCCTCCAATACAGTGACTGACATCCTGACCTTCAAGACCATTGCCGCGAAGAAGAAGTGCGGGCTTCTTATTGTAGCCACAGACCCAGAGCGCAGAAATCCCATCAAGCTTATCATTGATTACAAAGGGGCCCTTTGACAGTTCATCAGGACGCACCGTGTCTGGCTTGCGCTTGTCGAGGGAGGGCATTGGAACAGGGAGCTTTACAACACTCTCGCCAGGAGCGTGACCAACTTCAGAGAGAAAGGGATGATTGGGTGCCACACGCTGAAGTTCCTCAATAAGGCTATCATATTCGGCATCACTCATAATAGGCGTAGAGGTCTCATAATAGGCTCGCGCTGCCTCACGAAGACGCTGAACAAGCTTCTCCATGTTGCTGTTGGCAGTGCTCATTTTCAACAAGAGCTGTTTGTCTAGAACGCTCAGCCAGCAGGGCTCCAATTTTTTCCCTGTTGCGAATCCAGGTTCTAACCATCATATAGGCACGCGCAGCAGACATCCACCAAAAGGTGCGGCGGAGTTGAGTCTCAATATCTGAACTCATTCTATAGCCTTCTGCTGCGAGTTCAAAGCAGCGCTCAAACATCTGAAGTTCTTCGTCCGTATAGGCCATTTGTAAGTATGAATTCGTACTAAACTATCTGAAAAAAATATAGTCAATTTTTATCAACAGAGCTTATCGCCTTTCATAATAACACTCAATACAACCATACCGTTCTGCGCCAGAATGTCTAGGGCACCACCGCTCTTGCTCTTCTTCAATTCTGTTATAATACTCTTGCCAATCATTATCATCCATCTCCTTATAGAAAGCTGCGAGAGCTTCATTATCCATCTCTTCATTCTCTTCAAGATGCCAGTCTACCTTATAATATTTATTGGCGAGCCACTCAAACATTGATTTTGCGACGTCATGTGTACTACAATACACAATTGCGTTGCCATTTTCATAGAGAACACGTGGAATATCTGCGGGGTCTCTCTCATAGAAGAGAGTCTCAATGTCCT
>JACCDO010737252.1_pt1 | contig 10051 bp, 7 predicted proteins | sample 7446101 | NCBI WGS metagenome assembly JACCDO01 (sample SAMN15323440, study PRJNA562643) | freshwater metagenome | isolation source: river surface water | place: USA:Blue River Watershed | collected 2017-08-16
AAATTACTATCATGGCCAATTACATGAAAAAATAAATCTTTATTACAGTAAGTACATAACAAACCTGCAATCATTTTTCCTTCATTTTCTAAAACATAAATCTCACCATTTTTTTGTATCAAAGCTACCAAACATTTTTCTTCTTGATCAGTCATACAAAAACTTTTTCCCTTACTCTTCAACCTGATGCGGCTCATGGTCAAAATATGTTGAATAAGGGAGGCTGTAAATTCAGGCGGTGAAATGGAATGGAATTGTAAATTAGGGAGTTTGCGTTGCGCACGATTTAATAAATATCGTAAGGTAGTACGCATTTTTTTTGACAAGCTATTGAGCCACAGTGCTGATGACCATGGCAATACAAGAATAAAGTCTTCTGAAAAAACAAACGCCAGATGAGGGATAGTTAATTTTTCATGATTTTGAAAAATTGCTTTAAATTGTATGCACTTAATAGCAGGATATTTTTCAAAAATAAATGCAGAAAAATTAATGATATGCGCATTACTCACAACAACAAGCTCATTCAACACCACAACCACATGATTTTTTAACTGAAAAAATATGACAGCATCTATCACCCCTTGCTGCCTACTCACCCATGTGTTGGTATGACTATCAATACAAGAGTAAGTTTTTAAATGCAGCTCACTACAAAAACTGCTGTGATATAAATTCTCACATGCTGCCCAGATAAATGATGGCGGATCACCTTGGTAGCTTTCAGCAGCATCATAGTGTAACTGCATTACTATGTTCATCGAGGTGATGCGGCATATAGCTAATTTGTTTAGCTGTTTCATAGCGATAGGCATAACGACTACCATGTATCATCATATCGTTGAATAGCAATCCTTCTGCTGACAATCCAGCTCTCGCCAAACGCTTTAAGGATTCCGCAATATCATGTGGTGTGGTGTAGCCTGCTCGTCCAACTAAAAAGATAGCACCTGCCTGCGCTCCCACAATTAAACTATCTGCAGCTGCTAGCACAGGAGAGCAATCGATTAACACCATGTCATAAGCTTGCGCCAGCTCCTGCAAGCTGCCCAACCTATCCAAACGCAATAATAATTCTGAGGGGTTATGCGGTAGATTTCCTGTAGAAATAAAATCCAATCCTTCGCTCACATTATGTTTAATCACATACTGGTTCTTATTCACTTGCATCAGTGCTTCGGCCAATCCATTTTCACGCATGCAATTAAAATAATCATGCAAATGTCCACCACGTAAATCTGCATCAATTAACAATATTTTTCTTCCACTTGCTGCCATCACCAACGCTAAATTAGCAGAGATAAAAGATTTACCTACACCCGATGTGGGCCCAGTAATAAGTACGATGTTATTTCTTGCCTGCGCCATAGAAAACTGCAAGGCAGCACGCAAACTACGTAGACTCTCTATAGTAGGATCCACACTATCAATTTTTGCTAATAAAGCGAGGTGTGATGTTTTTTTTCTAGCTCCATCCAATTCCATTTGTTTTTTACTATGCGGTATGCTGGCATAGACAGGCAATCCAAATGTGTGTTCTATCTGTGCAGGCTCATCTATCGTGTTTTGTAATGAACGACGTAACAGCGTAAAAACCACGCCTAAAAATATTCCTAGAAAAATACTTGCCGCGATAATGCGCGGCCTGTGCGGTGATACGGGCTGCTCAGGTAGCACGGGAGCATCAATTAAACGCACATTACTCGTCTTACCTACTGCTATGAGTTGCAATTGCTGTGCACTAGATAGCAATGCTGCATATAACTCACTATTGATTTTTACATCCCTAGACAATCGTACTAGTTCTTGCTCTATGACTGGCAGCATTTTTATCTGAGCCCATGCAGCTTGCATTTCTTTATCAATATCACGTATCTGTGTATCGACGCTTTGCACTAAGGGATGTTGATCTGTATAGCGCGAGAGTAAATCTGCGCGTTTTTGGTCTAACTCTATGCGCTTGGCTCGTGCAGTTGCTGTTCTCTGCAAATTGATTCTAGCCTCTTCACCTAAATCGACAGTGCCATGCGCATTTCTAAAATGATTATATTTCGCTTCACCCTGCTCAAGTTGTTGCTTTAATTCGGGAAGTTTCTTATTCAAGTAAGCTAAAGATAGCTCTGCTTCTTCCGTTCTTCTTGCTGCATTTTGTGCCATGTATTGCGCACCAATTTCTGATAGCAAGCGATACACATCACTCGCTTGCTCCCCTTTTAACACTGCACTAATCACACCCGACTGCTTGCCTATCTCAGCTACAGTCAGTGACTTTTGTGTATTTTCTATTATTGTTAGTTGTGAATTTTTTGTAACTTGAAATTTTGTACCTGGTAAAGCTAGTGGTTGCCGCATTTGCAAAGTAATAGGACCATATTCACTCATCACCGTGCTCATGTCTTCCCCTGCTACCTGAAACTCTATATCACTTAAAGGCTCACTGACTTTAAGGCTATGATCTTTTTGCACTTCAAATATAAAAGTTTGGTTTTCCAATAATGCAGGCACATCAAATTTTTGTATGCTTAATTTTTCATCACCCCAAGCATATCCACCCAAGCCCTGTATTTCTGGAAAATACTTTTCCAGATGACGATGTGCTAGCCAATCACCTATCCACGGCACTCTCACAGGTTCAATTTGAATGGCAATTCCCAACTTATCTATTGCCCGCGAAATAACCATACGTGAACGTAATAATTCAATTTCAGCAGTGGCTGGTGTTTTCAAATCCAACATAGAGCCTGCTTCACCTATGATATTTTTAGGTTCACGCTGCCCTTTTTCCTCCACATGAATTAACAAGCTTGCTTCATAGACTGGCTTAAGACTATAAGCAATGATGAAACCTAGCAAAGTAATCGTCATAGCAATTGCAACAATTAGCCAGCGATGCTGTCTTACCGTGTCCAAGTAAAAATGCAGACTAGTGTCATGACTCACAGAATAAGGTGAGGGTGATGCATCACTTAATAGTACTGGATGAACTAAGGGATGATGGCTCATATTTTTCCTGTGGTTATGGTTAACACTGTGGCGCTTGTTGTTTCGAATGCACTTAACGTCCTGGTGTAGTCGCAATCACTGCAGTGGGTAAAGCACCAGGTATCAGTGCACTCACAGTACGATTCCAATTTGTAAGCGGCGTGGCTGCGACATACACGACGTCTTTAGGATTGAGCTCAAATCCTTCCGCTAGTGCTAAGGCATCAGGCACATTTGCATCTAACTGATACACCACTGACTCTTGTGTATTTCTACGAATGACATAGACTTTTTTTGCATCTCCTGTCACCGGATTAATGCCACCAGCCTCACCCAGGGCTTCATTCAAACTTAAACGACCATTGCGCATAGGTAGTGAACGCGGCGCAGTGACTTCACCTGAAATAAAAACTTTACTTTCTTCACGCGATAACACACGCACCACATCACCATTTCTCAGCATGATTTCAGCAGGATTTAAGCCTCGTTGTACTAACAAAGGTAAATTAATCAAATAGGTTTTACCTGCACGTGCCACACTAATCCGACTTTGATCTGCTGTAGGCTGCAATCCTCCTGCGCGATTAATTGCTTCAATCAACGTCATAGGAATATCATTAATTGCTTGTACCCCTGGGAGTCTGACTTCACCATCGACATACACGCGCTTACTTCTATACGCCAGCATACGTAAAGTGACACGTGGATTTTTTAAATACTCAGCTAATTTTTGTGTGATTTTTTTATGTACTTCTGCAGTCGTGAGACCGGCCACAAGCATTTGCCCTGCATAGGGAAATTCCAACATACCTTTTTGATCAACTTCAAATCCTGACTGCGCTTGTGCAAGAGGACTGAATGCCACCCCACCTGCCACAACTGCACCAGGCGGTACGGCAGGTAACATGGATGCTGATAATTCAGGATGATCCCAGACGACGATTTGTAAAATATCGCCGGGTTCTATGGTGTAAATTAGCGAAGGCTGAAGTAGTGCACTAATATCTTCTGAGACTTGCTGTTCGCGTAATTTACGCTCCACCTTGACTAAGCGTGGCGTGATGATTTTGATAGGCGGTGTAACCTGCCCCTCTTCATTTTCTTGTGTATCAACCTTGGGGGCATTATTAAACTGTATGCCTGGTGCCATAGCAGTACAACCACTCAGCATACTAATTAATCCCCAAGCCACACTAATCGCAATCAACAAACCTAGGTAGCATTTATCTCGCATGCATGTTCTCCTCTAATGTCTGCAGTGCAGAGCATGCTGTTGTGACAGCGATGCTCTGACTGCTAACTAAGGATCACTTTACGATGCGGTGAAAACTATGCCGTTGAGATTGCTCAGGCTTCTCTGAGAGTTTGCAAGGGAGCTTGCGTTAACACAGATCGCAGACTAAACCAGCCACCGATTAAAGCTGTCAACATACCTATCCCTATCCCTGCTATCCACAGCAATGGACTTAAAGACCAGTTGAAATCAAAAATCTGTCGCGCCAACAACCAACCTGTTAATCCTGCACCAGTCGCTGCCAGCAAACCTGCAACAGAACCAATTAATAAACATTCTATGGTTTGTGCATGCTGAAGTTGATTTTTCGTAGCACCTAATGCCCGCAACAATGCGGATTCTCTCAGTCGTTCTTGTTGTGACACTAGCATAGCGGCGATTAACACCAGTACACCAGCTGCCAGAGTAAAGATAAACAAAAACTCTACTGCAGCAATGACTTGATTAATAACTTGCTGTATTTGGGTCAATAAACTACCTACATCAACAATCGTCAGATTCGGATAGTTTTTCACCAATTGATTAATCAAACTATGTTCATGTGGTGGCAAACGAAACGCTGTAATCCAGCTTTGTGGTAATTGCTCGCTATGTGATGGACTAAGAATTACAAAAAAATTCACACGCATAGAGCCCCACTCTAACTTTCTTAAGCTCGTGACTTTGGTTTCTACAATTTCACCCGCCACATCAAAGCGTAAGTTATCGCCTAGTGTGATGCCTAAAGTTTTAGCTAGCCCTTCTTCGACGGATGCTTCTATTTGTGTAGCCTTGTTATCAAACCAATGTCCTGCAATAATTTTATTTTTCAGTGGCAGCTCAGACATCGTAGATAAATTAAATTCACGCTCTACCAAACGTCGTGCACGTTCATCATCATAGGAAAGCGGTGTGATTTCTTGTTCACGGATTTTAATTAGCCGTCCACGTATCATGGGATAAAGCTGCGCTTCAGCGATACCTCGTTCTTTAAGCGCATCTTCCACTGCCGTTTTTTGTTCAGGCTGTATATTAATAATGAAATGATTTGGCGCATCAGTTGGCGCAGATTGTCTCCATGCAGTGAGTAAATCTTCACGTATCACTGTTAATAGTAATAAAGCCATTAAACCTAATGCCAACGCGACTATTTGCATGGAGGTTGCAGAAGGTCTGCGTTTTAATGACGTCAATGCAAAACGCCATGCTGGTCGCGTTGATAATCCTCGCAATTGATGCAAAGATTTTAGTAACAACCATGAAAATAACCAAAACACAGCAAGGCCTAGTAAAAAACCTCCTGCTGTAATCGCACCCAACTTAATTTCACCTGCCTGCCAGATCAATAAAATTAAAAAACATCCTAATGCAACGGTATAACCCATGAGCGTAAATGCTTGCGGTGCATCTTGCTCTCTGCGTATGACACGATTATGTGGAACATTGCGTAACTGTAGTACAGGTGGAATCGCAAAACCTAATAAGAGCAATAAACCCGTTATGATCGCTTGCAGACAAGGTAACCAACCTGCAGCAGGCAAGGCTGTTGTCATTAGAGGTGCTAACCAATACAACAACGCAAAGTGTGCAGCAAATCCACACACAGCACCCAACACACTACCAGCACAGGCTATGAAAATGAATTCAATAACGTATAACTGCGTAACTTGATTTTGTTTCATGCCCAAACAACGCAACATGGCACAGGCATCGAGATGACGTTGTAAGAATTGTCGCGCAGCTAAAGCAATGGCTAATGCTGCCAACATGGCAGATAACATACTCACTAACGCAAGAAATTGTCTGGCACGATCCAAGGTCGCGCGCATTTCAGGACGGCCAGATTCTAAAGATTCGAGTTGCACACCACGTAAGCTTTTTGTCTTTATCTCAGCTTCCATGAATTCTAAAAACTGATGAATCGCTGTGCTCTGCCCAGCTATTTGTAACCGATAACTTAAGCGTGAACCTGGTTGCACTAAACCAGTCGCTGATAAATCCTCTAGATTCAGCATGACACGCGGCGCGAAATTCATGAATGCTGCACCACGATCTTGTTCAGTCACAATCGATGCAGCAATTACAAACTCACTTTCACCCAGATGCAAGCTATCGCCTAGCTGCAGTGATTGTGACTGTAGTAATGCTTCATCCACCCACACCGTGCCACGATCTGGATTACCTTGCGCAAAACTTGTATTTTCCTGTGATCCTAAGCTCACATGGCCACGCAAGGGATAAGTGGTGGAGACTGCTTTAATGGCTGCTAAACGCGTATCAGCAGTCACACCCACACCAGTACTCACCATACTGGGGAAAGTGACGGTGTCTGCCATCGCCAAACCTAATTGCTGTGCTTGCTCGCGCCACGCTGATTGCATGGGATAGTCACTGCGCACGACCAAATCTGCGCCTAGCAATTCACTTGCATCGCGAACCAAGGCACGGTTCATACGATCAACCAAGAAACCAACCGAAGATACCGCACCCACTGCTACGATTAAGGCAACTAATAAGAACCGTAATTCGCCCGCACGCCAGTCACGCAGCGTCATGCGCCATGCTTGAACAAACAACCAGTATCCAGATGATGGAATAGACATACAAGCACACCCTATCAAAAACTTATGTGCAGATTGCAGATAAGTATGTGCATTGTAATGAGTCAAGCAGAAACTTGCTGTTACCCCTCTGTAGCAGCGGATTATCTGAGCACTTACATACTGGCGCCGCGCATGCCATCCAAATGCGTACGTTCAAATTTCTCCTGACAAGGAGCGCAGCGCTCCGCTGAAAGTACTGCCATCAACCTTTCAAAAGGAATGGCATAGCCGCAGCTAACACATTCACCATAACTACCAGTCAGCATTTTCTTTTGAGCTAATTCAATTGCGCGCAATTCAGTGACATCGCGGGTAACTGCTGCATTACCTAAATCTACTGATAAATTAGCAAATGAAAGATCACCAGGGTCAGGTGCTTCGCTAGCAAGTGCAATAAAGTCATCTTTTAAATTGATTTCACGACGTATATCTTCCCGTAGCGCATGCTCCCTTTGCGCTAATTGATGCTGTAGCAGTGATTTCTGCTGATCGCTTAAGGCATCCATAAACCACTCCCATAAAATTACTTTTGTATTGAATTAGAGTGCACATAACTTTATTCGCACCTCGTTCATTGTGTAATTGGGATGGAGTAAAAGATTTGATATTTCACAAGAAAGCTAATCAACATCACTTTTGCTAAATTTAGATTAGCTGAATATCTATTAAAAAAATATCACTTAGCCTTGATTTACATTTACTTGTTTTTTTCATCATTTTTAATCTATAACAGTCTTGCTGCCCTGTTGATTTCGCTCAACTCTTTCTAGCATGATTAATGCGTGATTCCAGATAGACTCGCATTACCTACAAATAATTTATTAAGCATAACTGTGAGTAAACATATGGAATCTCAACCCACTATGAAACAACTAATGGACGTATTTTTTGCATCAATTGCCACACCAACTACGACTATGCGGGAACGTTATTTTTTACGTGAATCTCTACATAGCTTGCAACGCTTAACCCTTAGTCAACATAAATTAGAAATGTCTCTGAGTATAAAAAAATTAATTCCCAGTTCTTATACTTCACAAAATTTAAAACAAAGAAAAATAATGGATCATCATGAAGAACATGCTGCTGCTCAAAACAAACCATCCTCAGGTCACACTAATCCTTAGTTAAACAGCGTAGTCAATTAGCTTAATCAACGAACTCACTCATCAACAGTAAGAAGCTGATTATTCTTATCCGTTTTAACATAGTATAAATTTCTAGATTCAAGCTGATCGCGCTTGCACTGACTTGACTCTGCATGACGCGTTTATAATCCGCTGCACAGGAGATGCCACAAATAGAGCGTGGCCAGATGGAGCACGGATGAAAACTCAAGATGTACGACAAATCGTTACCGTTCATGACGAACGCGATGCAGCCCGCCATGCAAAAGGAAAAATCACCATCATTGATGATGATCAGGCGATACGCCATGCCTTGAGTGCCTTGTTAGAATTTGAAGGCTATGCAACCGAGACTATGGGGTCGGCCATGTTGTATTTAGATAAGCTAGAAGAAGATGTATCGGTGTTTCCTGGCCCGCACTGTATTTTGCTTGATGTGAAAATGCCAGAACTAACTGGACTGGAATTACAAAGCGCCTTAATTGAATTATCAGAAATGACCCCACTTATTTTCATGAGTGGTGGCAGTGGTGCAAACGAAGCAGTCGCCGCCTTTAGACGAGGTGCTATCGACTTTCTTATCAAGCCATTTGAAGATCAAGAATTACTCCATGCTATACAACGCGCTTTAGAAAAAAGCCGCGAACAACAGCTAGACTACGAACAGCATCAAAAAATTGGTGCGCAACTGTCTCAACTCTCGCAACGCGAAAAACAAATCGCAGAAATGGTGGCGAAAGGTAAGCTCAACCGAGATATCGCTGCTGAATTGGGAATCGCAGTTCGTACAGTCAAATTGCATCGCATGAATATGATGCGCAAGCTAGGCGCTAACAATGTTATTGAATTAGCAAAGCTAGTCGATCAACTCAAATAAACCCCCGCGATAAAAGCGCTTGCTACTGCCCCTTGGTGCTATAGGAAATTTCAGCTACGCAAGCTATTCTGTTTATAGAAATTAGCGCGATGTCTAATTTGCAGCTACTCTCTGCCTTGCTCGTAGAAGTAGCGAATAGTTATGCAAAACAAAAGCAAACATCGTTAAGCATCAAATCACTGAGATACGCACTATTTTCAAAATAATAACAACTGACACTTGGTCTTTTTATAAGAATTGTTGTTCTAGTTCGAATAAAAACAAAAATAGAGAGAGATGATTTCAACATGACTGCTAGATCTAATAGCGCAGTGGCTTATGTTTCCGAACAGCGCTTGCCACATCCGTCTATAAAAGCAGATAGCCCGCTTGCAGAAATTTCGCGTAAATGGTTGGCTGATATCCTGCCCGAGAATTTCACAGACTGTCATGAATATCTAGCTGCAGTCAGACTTGCTCGCCACATGAGTAAAGTCGATGTGTGTCGTGCCAGTCAAATCAATGGTGATCCTGCATCTGGCGTCTCACTGCCTACTGTTTCAAAAATTGAAAGTGGTGTTTATGGCGAACCTGGCTTTCGCACCATGCTGAGATTAGCGCGTGGCTATGGCATTCCACTGACTAATTTAGAGAGATTTTTTTCTTAATCGCTAATTTAGACAAACTGACGGGAATTTACAAAGGGATTACTAGTGCAGATCACCGCTATCCATTACATTAGCGATCTGGGCAAGTAAACGGGATACAAGGTAAAACCGCACATCGGGCAACGGCCAATGAAAAAACATATCGATTTAGAGTCACTACACATTGACGGTCAAAAATTGAAAGAAGCCAGAGAAAGCAAGGGCATCTCAATTACCGACATAGCTGGTCAACTCACCCTATCCCGTGCGCAAATCATCCACATAGAAGAAGGTGGAGATAAGCCTTTTTACACGCCTGCCCATAAATTGCTGGCAGTGCGTAAATATGCAACTGCTCTAGAGATTCCGTATGAAGAAGTCGTCACTGGCGATGGTGCCGATCAGACCATGCCCGTACCTGAGGATGCGCCAGAAAGTATGCGTACTTATCCAGGCCAAACACCTTACAACGCCGATCTGAATCAAATCAGTTTGACTGATGAAAGAATGGCCAACGTCGCTCGCAATGTAGCGAAACGTAATCGCATGATGTATGGCCTAGT
>JACCDO010813922.1_pt1 | contig 10051 bp, 9 predicted proteins | sample 7446101 | NCBI WGS metagenome assembly JACCDO01 (sample SAMN15323440, study PRJNA562643) | freshwater metagenome | isolation source: river surface water | place: USA:Blue River Watershed | collected 2017-08-16
CATTTCGTGCATGAAATATTTTGCAATCAATTGCAATTTCTTTTAATGCATGTTCAAATTGTTCAATTAATTTACTTTTTTGTTTTGCAAGAGACCAAATATACTCATCAATACTTTCTTCTTTTGGATGTGTTGCTAAATATAAATATACTTTTACAAGTTGTTTTTTCTTTGGTACATCTTTATGAGAACAAAAACGAATAGCACGACCAATAATTTGTTGAATTCTTGACATATTCCAATATGGTTCAAGTATATGTACTTGTTCAACACGTAATAAACTTACACCTTCCTTTATTGATGGTGAACCTAACATTATTTTTATTTTTGATCCATCCTCATTTTCTTTTTTATTAAAAATATGTTTAATTTCTTCTTTCATTGCATGTGATTCATCACCAGACCAAATTGAATATCTTTTTTCACCTTCACCATAAATTTTATAGTTTTTATATCCATGATATTCAATAAATTTAACAAAAGATTTAATACCACCAATTTCTTTAAAATTAGAATAAACAAAAACTGGTCCCTCAGATTTTTTTATTTTTTTTAAAATTTTAAAAAACTTTATTGAATATTTTTCAATATTTTGTAATTGTAATGCATCATTTTTAAATGAAGAAAATCCAATTTCACCAATACTTTTATTTGGAAAAGCAATATTTGAAATCATTCTTGGACCTAAAAAAAAATCTGCAGGTAATTTTAAAATATCAACATCTTTAAATGATCCTCTTGTTGTATTTGTTATAGTACTCATTGATGTTAAATAACTTTTATATTGAAAATCATTCATATTACATTTTACAACTTTAAATTCTTTTTCAGGATAAGCTTGTGGTGGAGCTCCTCTGTAATATGATACTAATCCTTTTGAAAGTTCTTTAAATTTTTTTAAATTAATTGCTCTGTAAAATATACCGCTATTAGTTTTAACTGCAGTTAAAAATTCATTATTAAAATCTGTACCTATTGGAAATAATTCATTTGGTCTTAATAAATTTAATGTTAATCCTATTTCAACAGGACGATCAAACATTGGTGTTGCTGAAAGTAAAACTAATCTTAAACTATCATCTGTTTTATTAATTATTTCTACAAGTCTTTTATAAAATGTTCCTGTCATTGAAATCATATTTTGAATTTCATCAATAATTAATAATGTATTTTTTAGTTTTATTTTATTTTCTTGAATTAAATCAACAAATTTATGATATGAATATATTATGTAATATTTATTAATTCTTTCATCAGTTTTATTAATTATTTCTTCATATTCAGTATCTGAATGATCAAGTTCTTTTAGTTTTTGTGTTTCTTTTTCTGTCATATACGTGTTTTCACCATTAGGACATTTTGATCTTAATTCATCTTTAAAGTTACCAATTAATGCAGCAGGAAGTACAACCATAATATTATATGTTTTTTTAAATTTTTCAGCAATATTAATAGCAGTACAAGTTTTACCGGAACCAATGTTATGGTATAATAATAAACCTTTTACTTTATTTTTATTTTCCCATAAATATTCAGGAATAAATTCTTGTTGAGGTTGTAACTTAAATTTTTTTGGTAAACAAAATTCTTTCATATTTTCATTTGATTCTTTTAATTTATATTGTTTATATTTTTTTGTTATATCATTCATTATAATATAATATATAAAAAATATAAATAAATAAATATTTTATTATATAAATAATAATGCCGGAAATAGTTGAAGTTAAAAAATATGCTGATTTTATAAGAAAAAAAACAAAAAAACAAAAATTAATTGATATTAAAATAATTAATGGTAGATATTTAGTTAATCCTTTTGAACACTATCAAAAATTAAAAAACAATTTACCTACTGAAATTAAAGAAATTGGAACTAAAGGTAAATTTATGTATATTAAATTTAAAAATGATTTAATATTAGGTATTTCATTGGGTTTAACAGGTGGGTGGTTTTATTTAAAAAATGAATCTAATAAATATCAATTTCCTGATTCAACCGATAATAATGAAATAGTTGATTACATGCAAGGATATGTTAAAAATGCTCAAGAACATATTAATGTTGAATTTGAGTTTGAAAAAGGTAAAATATTATTTCATGACCAACTAAGTTTTGGAACAATTAAAGTATTTGATGATGAAGTTGATTTTAATAAAAAATTAAATACAATTGGAATAGATATTATGGATAATGAAATTGATTTTGATAAATTTAATTTAGTTATAAAAAAAAAATCAAATTTAGATAAACATATTGGTAATGTTTTAATGAATCAAAAAGTTATATCAGGTATTGGTAATTATTTAAGAGCTGATGCTTTATGGCATGCTAAAATATCACCATTTAGAAAAGTTAAAGATTTAACAGATAAAGAATTAGAAGATATATATAATTCTTTAAGGTTAATAACATGGACATTATATGATTATAATCTTGGTGTTGAATTAAAAATTATTAATCCAAAAGACAAAATTCATATTGATTTACAAAAAGATTTTTTAGTTTATGGTAGAACTACTGATTTAAATGGATTAAAAGTAATAAAAGAAAAATTATATGAAGGATCACAAATAAGATATATTTATTGGGTTAAAGATTATCAAAAGTAAAATATTTATCTTCTTTTATTTTGCATTCTTATAACAAATAATGGCTCTTTTTTAGTTGTTGCTGGTAAAACATATTCAATATCTTTTCCTATTTCTTCAAATCTTAACATTCCTGCAAAATCTAATGGTAATTCATCATCTTGTTTAACATAATCATTAAATATTTGTTTTAATTCTGGAACAAATGAATATGTATCTTGATATAAATCCATTGTTTCACCATTTTTTAAAACATAGCTTCTTAGTTTTTTTGCAATATCTAAAACTATTTCTAGTCTTTCTGCACGTGTACGAAATTTTATAACTTTTGACATTTAAATATATAAGTAATATATTTTTAAATGCTAATATTTTTTAAATAGTAATATATTCTGGTTCATATTTTCTTCCAGTTTTTAACCAATGATTAGATCTAATAACTAGCCAACTTGAATGTTGACTTTCATCTAATTCATTAACTAAATGTTCTACTACCATATTGTCAGGAAATCTTTTTGACATTTCATTAAATAATTGTTTCATTATGTCATCTTGATTTGTTTCTACTATTGAGTATAAAGTAAGTCCATCCTTTATAGTTTTATAACCTTCACCTTCATAATATAATCTTTTCCATAAGTATTCAGGAAGAAAACATAATGTTACACTAAAGTGATTAATTAAATGTTTTCTTTTGTTATCTTTTAATTCTTTATTTTTGCTTATGTTAATATTAGGTATCACTTGGCGGAAACCATCTGCTAAATCTTGTTGTGAAATATATTTTATTTCATTATACTTATTATCTTTTTTGTTGTATACAAAAAAATGATTAGGTTTTCTTTTAGGGATTTCTGCTTTTACTCTTTCTTTAGTTGTTTCCATTAACTATTATAATAGTTATACGTTTAAATAAATTTTAGGGGCTTAAAGAATTTATATTTTTATAAAAAAAATGAATTTAAAAATTATAAATCTAATTAGTAATAAGTTAATGTCAATTACAATTGATGAATTAGAAAAATGGATTTTAAATAAAAATATTAATCCAAAAACGGGAAAAAAAATAACTAAAACCGGTAAAATTTATAAATCTTATGAATCATTAAATTTAAAAGATTTATATGTTGAAAATTGTATTAATGATGTTGATCCAATAAGTTTAAATTATTTATGGAAAATTGTAAATGATAAAAAAGTTATTGTACATGATAATTTAGAAAATATTGTTTTCTACAAAGACAAAAAAGGTAATATTAGATTTTTAGAAAAAGAAAGTTTAATTCATTTGAAAGGTTATAATATTAATAAAGATCCAATTACACAAGAAGAATTACCTTCGCATTTATTTGATAATATTGTTGGTGAAAAAATAATTAAAGATTCTGAAAAAACAATTGATAATTTAGCATTAGATGTTTTTCAATTGTTTAGTAATATTTCTATTTTTATTGACTATAATTTATTTTTAAATTTAAAAAAAGCTGAACTATTAAAGTTAAATTATGAAACTTCTGACTTTTTTAAAAATAATTTTACAAAACAACAACAAAATGAAATTTCAAAAAATGTATTTTTAAAAGATAATGATGACTTAAATAATCTTACAGACAATGAAATAAAAAAATATTTATTAGAACAATATAAAATTTTATTAGAATGTAATATTGAAAATTATAAATTTATGATAAACTATATTCTTGTTGGTGGTTTAAGTTTAGTTATTAAAACCGTAAAAGAAAATTATCCACAATATGCTTTTGATTTTTAAATTATTATTTCACTTGTTGTTTTTAATAATAATGATATATTACTAGTTATTTTATCTTTATTATTATATAATATTAATTTAACTTCATTAACTTTGAAATGTTTATATGTATCGTGAACATGACCTTCAGAATCTACATATTTACTGTCATTATTATTTATAAACTCTTCTATAATATCTTTTGTTTTATCATCTAATATATTTTTTTCTAAAAGTTCATCATATATAGTTTCTAATTCAAACATTCTATTATCAATTAACGTATTGATAACTTCATCTTTAGTTGATAAAACAATTTGTCCTTTAGTTTTATCAAACTTATACATGTAATTATCTTTTATATTTGTAACTAAAATATTTTTAAATTCATTATATTTACTTTGTATTTGATTAAATACTTTATCACAAAATGTACATTTATATTTTTTAGTTGTTAAATCATCACAAATATGTTTTGAATTATTAAAAAACAGAATTTGAATCATTCGAAATATGTTTTAAATTATTAGATGTTTGAGTTGTCACAATGCTGTCATTTATAGCACCGGTAGCATTTGTAGTTGTCATTTTGTTGTCATTTAACTTGTAAAATTTTTGTTGTGTATCCATAAGCTTTGGTATGAACTATAAACTTTATTACAATTATTGCATCTATATTCCATAAAACTTTTTTTATTATAGTTATATTATAAAATTTTATTCTTAAATGATTTTTTATAAGTTATATAAGTTATATACAATAAATAAAAATGCGGGAGAGGTAAGAGCTCAAAAAAAGTTCTTTAAAATAATTAATTTAATTGATCAATGTTTTTAATCATAATATCAATAAATTCTTCATCAAATAAATATCTTATGACATAATTAACAAATGGTCTTACAGTTATTTGTTTTTCATGTGCTAATTTTATAAACTCTTCAATTTTATCTTTTTTATTTTCTAATATTTCAGTATCATAAAATGATAATAATCTATAAAGTTTCTTTCTAAATATATCAATGTCTGGATAATGATATTTATATTTTGCACTCATTCGATTTATTAAAGCTAAATTATTATTTATTAATTCAACATTATTTGCTGTAAAAAATCTTACTGTATCACCTTTATCATCAAAACCGTCTAGTGCATTTAAAATACCACTAATAACTGTTTCTACTTTGTCTAATCCTAAAAATCTATCAAAATCTTCAAATAACAAAATCTTTGTTTTATTTTTATGTTCAGAAGTTTGTGGTGACAAAACACTTACAATATTATTTATACTAATATCTCCAGCATTTACTATAAAAACTGCACAATTTAATTTTGATGCAATTGCTTTTATAGATGAAGTTTTACCTGTTCCAGGTGGTCCATATAATAAATAATTTATACTTCTAACTTCACCAATTTCTTTTAAAAATGTACAATATTTTTGATGATTATTAATATCTTTATAAATTTGACCAATATAATCATCATAACCAAAAACATCTTCTTCTGAACTTTTAGTATTATATTGTTCACATAAAACCCAACCATTTCTTGGTGTATATCTATAAACAGGATTAGTCACAAGTTTTTTCTTGGTAATCATTTTTTCTCCAATTATATTATATAATTTATTATAATCTTCTTGTGATTCAAAATAATAATACATAAAACCTTGTTTTTCTTGATTAATAATAAACACATTAATACTATCAAAAATAAATAACCCTGTATCTTGTATAGTTGATGTATAACCGTCTGCTACAAGTATACCACTTGTTTTATAATAACTATGTAAATAGTTTAAATTATTTGAAGAATTTAAAGCTACTTTAACTTTAAATTTGAAATTTTCTGGTATATTAAAAGTTTTTACACTAATTGACATAATTATTAATATTGTATTCTAATTAAAATAAAGTTCATTTTTTTATAAATTACAAATAATTGGTGGGATATCCATAGTATCATCTTCACACATTAATGTTAGTTCAATTTGATTAGTTATATCAATGCTATCATCAGATTCTAATAAAATTTTACTTATTGGTTTATCCATATTTTCTTCACAATCTGTAAAATCAGAAAATAACATTGTTGTATTATATGCAATCATAGTAATTGTTGACTTGAATATTTCTTCAAATTTACTTTTAAATTCAGATAATGTACAATCTCCATTATGATTAAACTTGAACCATGAATTAAATTCTTTACCACAAATAGTTACATTTGGTGCTTTAATTGGTTCTGCAGGAATTATTAAATTATCTGCTAAATTTACAAAAGTGGATTTATATTTTTCAAGAGGAGCTGATTCTAAATATTTTAACATTTCAATAACAATTAAACCGGCTACTACACTGGTTGTTGTTGATATTGCCGGAATAATTTTACCTGCAATTCCTTTTGTTGTATAAAAATCTACAGGCACAATTTCATAATTTATTGCTCTTAAATTTGATGTTGATGTCACCCATTTAATATGATAATTTGAATCATTATCTTTTTCAAAAACTTGTGCATTTATATTTTCAACAAAATAATCTTTATTTAAATTATAAAATTTACTTTCTTCTCCTTCTTTTTCTTTACTTAATTCTGAATCAACAACTGCTATAGTTTTATTACTTTCAGGAACAACTTCTTTATACTTGTAATTATTTATTTCTTCTTTTAATTCATCAATAGTAAAACTTGTACTTTGTAATAATGAATTACATAATAATTTAACTGTACTTTCAACATAATCAATATGTAAACTATTATTAATATCAAACATTAATGGTGTAGGACATCTTTTACCACTTGACCAAAATAAGGTTCCTTCAGATGTTAATGTATCTTTTGGAAAATTATGTAATAATTGTTTAATATTATAATTATAATTTTCATAAAACATATCTAATGCCCAAGTTACACAATCTTTCCAACTTTTAACATTATATTTAGTTGAAAATAAATATATGTCAGTATTCATTTGTAATCCTTCTGTTGTTGGTGGAAATTCAATATCTTTATTTTCTATCCAATTTTTAAGATTTGATGGTCCTCTGTTAAAAAATTCAAATTGATCCATTGCCCAATGAATTGTATGTGTAATTTCATTTGGAAAGTTTTTAATAGTACAAATAGGAAATGATTTTTCTTGTGCAGGGTCATTACTATTTGAATAAGTTTCTGTAATAAAAGGAATTACTGGTTGTGTATTACCTTTTGTTCCTAATGTACCTGATTCAAATAATGGTTTATTGTAGTTGAAACATTGTTCATCCATAAACTTTCTTGCATTTATATTATCCAATGCATTTAAAACTCCAGATAACTTTGTATCTTTTAATATATTATCTGTAAATGTTTTATTATCAAAACCAACTTTTTCACTATAATGTAAAAATTCAATTGACGGTTTCATTTGTTTTACTTTAGTAGATGCAACTTCTGATTTTAATTTACCAATATCACTTGATCTAAATAAGAATTGTCTTGATAAATTTGACTTTTCAATTGTATCTGGATCAGTTATTTTAATTTTTTTAACATTTAAATATGCTAAATTTTTTAATAATTCACAACCAATTGCACCACTTCCAACTACAAACCATTCAGAATCACTAATTTTATCTTTATAACTTCCTGTAATTCCATCTTCTTCCCAATCAAAAAATTGAGAAATTGGTGTGTATTTATTTGTAATTAATTTAATTGTTTCTGATGCAACAATTGATCCCATTACTGATACTGAAGCAATATTTTCATCATTTTCATAATTAAACTTGGTAAAAATGTTATTTTCAAATGTATCAATTGATTTATGATTAATTGTTACAGGAACTGATATATATTTTACTGTTCCATTTAAAAGTGAAAAACTACTTTTAGAAAAATCATTTAACTTAAATTTATACTTGTTAATTACTTGTATTGTCCATTGTTTTAATAAAAAATCAATATTTGATCCTTGAACATTATAGATTTCTATTGTATCACCATATTGGAATTCATGCCCATTTGTTGTTACAATACCATCATTATCTATATTTAATATTTGAATAGGTTCATAATTTTCACTTGATATTTCATTAATTACATGTTCATCACCTGCATCAACAAATATATGTCCAGTAAATTTATGACTATTTAAACATACAAATTTAATGTTATTTTCACGTGCAAAAGAACTAAATTTTAATATTGTTTTATAATCTTTATTAATTACTATTAATACATTAACGTCTTTAACTTTACTTTTAGATTTAACTACTACAGTTTTTACATAAGGATTTAATTCATTAATTTTACTTGCCAATATAGTAGCACATGATTTATTAATATCATCTTGTGAAAAATAATATCCTGTTATTAAATCACTATTATTAATTGTACTATCATCATATAAATATAATGTTTTAACACCACAAAGTGCCAAGTTTTTAGCAACTTCTGTGCCATACCCACCATTTAGTCCAACAATACAAGCACTACTATTACATATTTTTTCACTTGCATTAATACCAAATGTTCTTACTTGTCTATCATACATATCCATATCTACTGTTTGAGCCATAAATTATAAATATAATATTAATAAATATTATATTTTCAATTTTTATATACAATCTCATGCAAAAAGCTGTTAGCATACTTTTTAAAGGATTAGAAAAACTATTACAAACACGTATATAATGTAATATTTTCTAAAAAATTTAAAATTTAATAACATATTTTTAAAGGATTAGAACACTATTACACCAATATATAAATATTAGCTAACAATTGGTTTTTAATTTACAATAGTGGAAATTAATAAGCAATAGTGTGTGCTTATTAATAATAACAAGTTAAAATAATTTAACATGATTTTGGTCATAAACCTCAAAAGGAAGATGTGAAATATTTATTTGTAAATAGAGATAAGTGTCATTGGTACCAATTAAACCTATTCTTATCTATTTAACATTAGAAATTTATATTTTTTATTTAAACCCATTAAAAATAATGTGTTTTAACTTCACCCATTAAAGCATATTCGTTTGTTAATTCTCTATAATGTACATGTGAACTTATATGTTTTCCAGATGGTACATAATATCCAGATCCTTTATTTAGTGTTAAAATTGCTACACCGTTTTCATCAGACATTACTACTCCACTATTTGAATAATCATCATATGCAACAGTTACATCAGGATCTTTATTTGATTTTTTTAAACTTGGTTTTGCTGCCCAATAAGCAACTTTAGTATTTGGTTTTACAAGAACTTTTACAATTGTATCCCCTTCTATATTTTTTAGTGGGACAAATATTGAGGGTAAAACACTTTCACTTAAAAAAGGTAACCATGTATCACGACTTAGTGCAACAATAATTACACAAACACCTGCTAATAAATAAATTGATTTTTCTAAATCAACACCATTAAATATATTTTGTTTAAAAAAATTAGATAACATACCAATAAAATTATAACCAATTTGTAAAAATGCTGAATTTAATACAGTTATTAAAACAAATGATAACATTACCATATTCATAAAATATTTAAAATATTTTGTTTCCATTAATTATATTTTAATATAGAAAATTTATTACTATATAAAAAATTATTAACTTATATTTTTATGAGTTATTTTATTATTAGCAATGATACCGAATTTGATATTAACAAAATTATTATAGGAACTCAAGTACCAGTAAATGACGAATTAACAAA
>JACCDO010211153.1_pt1 | contig 10048 bp, 10 predicted proteins | sample 7446101 | NCBI WGS metagenome assembly JACCDO01 (sample SAMN15323440, study PRJNA562643) | freshwater metagenome | isolation source: river surface water | place: USA:Blue River Watershed | collected 2017-08-16
CTTTAAATTCTACGGTTACACAATCGAGTTTAGTATCGGTAGGAACTTTAAATTCTTTGTTTGTAGCTGATGCTGGAATATCTATAGGTTCAGCAGGAACTTTAAAATTTTTAGTAGAATCAGCTAGACCAACTCTGAGATCTACTTCAGGAACTTTAAATTTTGACATGGGAGTGTCAGGACCTGATGTATCTTTTGTTGATGCAGCTACGGCGTTATCATTAGGTGGACCAAATGCTCCTGCAATTATAGGTGATAACACAACTAATCTTGGTATTACCGGCTATAAATTTAACGGTATATACGCAAATAATTTCTTTGGAAATGCAGACACAGCAACTTCAGCAGTTACAGCAACTAATCTGGCGGGCGGTGGGTTAGGAGCTATACCTTATCAGACCGCAGCTAATACAACAGCTATGTTAGGTCTTGGGGCTGCTGGAACAGTTCTTACTGCACAGGCAGGTGGGTTAAGTTGGCAATCAGTTAGCAGAGAACCTCTAACTAAGGGATCCTTTTTAACTTTAGTTAATACTACGACCAGCGGTGCTCTTGCCAGTTACGACGGAGTGATTGGTGCAACTATTGCAGTAGATGCAACCTCAACAAATACTGCCAGTAAAGTTGTAGCACGTGATAGCAGCGGAAATTTTGCCGCAGGCACAATTACAGCTAATTTAGTAGGTAATGTTACTGGAACAGTTTCTGGTAATGCCGGAACCGCAACTAGCCTACAGACTGCTAGAAACATTAACGGTGTGTCGTTTAATGGAACTGCAGATATAACAATTACAGCTACAGATCCTAACAAAGTTGCAAAATCTGGTGATACAATGACAGGGTATCTGACCTTAAACGGTAATCCAGTATCGGCATTACATGCTACTCCTAAACAATATGTTGACAGCAGATTACCAACATTCCAAATTATTTCAGGAATTTCTTATAGTATAGCCGGGTTTACTAATCAGGTTGGATCGTGGAATTTTGGTTCAAACTTTTTTGATGTATTTCCTCCTGCAGGCAAAACTATGGGTAACTTAATAGCATTTATTCCGTCTATTCATGTTATTCACTTTGCCGGAGGAGTTAACGGAGACGATTCCTTAGTATGTACATATTCTTATTTGAGTGATAGAATTAGAGTTTATGTACAAAATACAGAACAAAGATCGACGCCAGCAGCTAATTATCTTGTAGTCTGGGGAGGCTAAAATGCATTATGTTTGTATAGAAAATAATCAGGTTACGGGTATACAGAGTTATGAGCCTGCAGTGCCTAGCACAGTAATAGTAGTAACTATTACTGATGAGCAACATCAACAAATAATAGATCAAACTCATAGATTTGATATTACAACAAGAACTGTAGTAGCAGTTGATTCTGCTATTTTAGAAGAAAAAGAACAATATCGATTAAACGGCATTGAAAGAGAATTTTTAAACAGCACAGACTGGAAAATACTGCGACATCTGCGTCAAAAAGCATTAAATGTGCCAACAACGTTAACAGATGCAGAGTATCTAGAATTAGAACAGCAGAGGCAGGCAGCCGCTGCTCGTATAGTATAAGCGAATAAATATAAGCAATGGGCGGAGCATAAAACATGGCATATCAAGTAGATAAATTTAACGGACAATTTTTTGTATCAGTAGAAGACGGTACTATTGATACTTCTTCAGACCTGCGGTTTGTAGGTAAAAACTATGCCGGTTACGGGGAAGTTCAAAACGAAAACTTCCTACACCTAATGGAGAATTTTGCCAATACTACAGCACCTCCTAAGCAGGTTACAGGTCAAATTTGGTTTGATACTGCTAATAAAAAATTAAAATTTTATGATGGAGTACGATGGAAGTTAGCCGGCGGTGCTGAGGTTTCTTCTACAGCACCTAGCGGATTAACCACAGGAGATTTTTGGTGGGATAATACTGCCAAGCAATTGTATGCTTACACAGGTACTGAGTTTACACTAGTTGGTCCAGAATCTAGCCCTGAACTTGGAGCATCAACAGTTGTAGCGGCAGTAGTTAAAGGAACAGTTGGAACATCAGTTGGACCACATACTATTCTACAAGTTTTTGCCGATGACAAAGTAATAGGCATCTACAGCAAAACAGCATTTACTCTTGACAACACACAAAATCCAATCGAAGATTTTACAGTAATTAAGAAAGGATTCACACTCGCTAAGTCGCAAACTGGAGTTTCTACCGACGATTATGTAATGTGGGGCACAGCTAATAACGCAAATAGACTAGGCGGATTTAGTGCAGACGAATATATCAAAACTGGAGATAGTGCGTTTCCTGGAGAGGTAGCTTTCAGTGATCCAGGATTTACAGTGGGAGATGGTAATGATTTACGTGTACGTGTCGAAAATGGTGACGAAGTTATAATTGAAAACCGTTTAGGAAATGACATAACATTTAAAATAACAGTTACAGAAAGTACCGACGAACGTAATATATTAGTAGTACGATCTACCGGAGTTGTACCAGGCAACGATAATATCTATAATTTAGGTAGCTCGTTATTAAGATGGAGCAACGTTTTTGCTTCAACCTTTACAGGCAATGTCACAGGAAACCTGACAGGTAATTCTACAGGGGTGCATACAGGTAATGTTCTAGCATTAGATAATCAGGTCATGATTAATGGTACGACCAAACAAATTGGTTATACAGGTGCCAATCTTGTTGGAACATTAACAGGATCTGTTACTGGTTCTGCAGCAACAGCGACCAACGCAAGTAAATTAAATGATTTAAATCCTTCAGTATCAGTAGCTGCTCCGGGAATTGCAACTATTCCGGTAAGAGACACTTCAGGTAACATCTATGCTAATCAATTTATCGGAATTGTAGAAAAATCAGATAAGACATTTATAGATGCAGCCAATACCATAGTTGACCCAACATGGTCTGGTTCTACAGTTAGTACACAATATAGAACTGCAAAGCTATTAGCAACACCATATAGTATTGCTGCTCGAGATGCCAGTGCCAACATTACTGCAAATATTTTCAATGGAACAGCTACAGCAGCTCGATATGCCGATTTGGCAGAAAAATATCTTGCAGATCAAGAATACGAGACAGGCACAGTTGTAATGATAGGCGGAGAGGCTGAAGTTACTGCCTGTTCAGCCGGAAACCGTGCTATTGGGGTTGTTTCTTCTAACCCAGCATATATGATGAATAGCGAATTAGAAGGTGGAACCTATATTGCATTAAAAGGTCGTGTACCGGTTAAAGTTATTGGTTCTGTTACAAAGGGAGATAGATTGACAGCTGGTGATAATGGATGTGCAATGGCTATCGGTGAATGCAAAGATGTATTTGCAGTAGCCTTAGAATCAAACAATGACACAGGCGTCAAAGTTATAGAAGCATTGGTATTGTAATATGACCACAGGATCAAACATAACAGCCGCTGGGTTTGTTACAATACAGAATAAAGCCGAATCTTTATTAGGTACCGGAGCAGCTACTAGAGGTTACAATCAGACAGTTCTATCGTCAGATGTGTTTACTGGTAATCAAATTACTAGAGCACAATGGGATTTATTAAGAACTGACATTGTTAATATTCTGTATCATCAAAATGGAGAACTGCCGGACATTGTAACTGTTAATGTCGGCGATGTAATTCAATACGGCGCCGGACACCCAAACACTAATTATGATAATCTGTTAGAAACAGCTACAGCTAATCGATTTAGAGTAGCAGCTAGTCAGTCGGTTGTTACGTCGAGAGGTTCAGCAACCTATACCAGTGCATGGAGTTCATCGGCGCAGTTTACTTTAACTGTGACTTTTAGCACTGCAGATCAAGGTAGATATTTTTTTAATAGCGGCGGAAAAATTAGATTAAACACAACTATCACCGGTGGCACAGGTAATTCGCAGCATAATGCTTGGGTAAATTTTTTAAATTCAGTAGGAATTCGTTCATTTGGTGCAGACACAGATCCTTCAGTGAACTATTATACTCTAACTAATTCTTTTCAAACATATTATCAAAATTCTTTATCCACTCCCTATTCTGCCAATAACTATAGATTAGAAGCCAGAACTAATGTATCTAATAATTCTACAGGAACAGCTACAGTTTTAACTCTAAGAGTAACACTAACTGACGCATATGTTCCAACAGGAGCTGCCCCGGCTCCTAGCGATCAAGTAGACGGAACAATGACTATATCAGTAGAAGAACTAAAAGCAGCAGGTTCACTTTTTCCTTCAGGATCATTTTCCATAACTAGTCCTGCATATTCACTTTCGGTTATTACAGCCAGCTAACAATTTAAATATATCACTACATAAGACGAAAACATGCCTGTAAACGATATAATCACGCAAGCCGAATATAATAATATTAGAAACAAGGTAATTGGTGTTCTTGGCACGGGTTCGGGAAATTCCGGTTATGGTCAACCTCTGAGAAGTTCTGCAGTGGCAGAAGGAACTCGAGTTACTATTAATGAATATGCTAATTTAAGATTTGATATTATTAATGCATGGGTTCATCAAGCCGGATCTTCTCCTTCTACAGTTACAGTTGCAGAAGGAAACACTATTAGATTCAGTGCGGTCGATGCTCCAGTAACTACATACGATGCATTAGCCAATACATTAATTACAAATAGATTTAATCTAGGAGCCGGACAGTCAGCAGTAGCAGTTCCGGAAAGCAGCCCCAGATCTAGAACTTACACCGGCGGCAGCGATATCTGGAATTCTAGTATATCATGCACTATAGATGTGCAATGGCCTAGTGCTAATGCTGCTAGATTTTTCTTTAACAGTGGTGGTCAGATACGTATTACCAGTTCGAGATCTGGAGGTAGCAGCACAACACAGAATACTCAATGGACTAGTATTTTAAGCAGTGCTGGTACACAGAGTTTTGGTGGAAACAATCCCGGTACGGGAACCAGTCCTATGGATGGACAAAACTGGTATAGACTGACTAATTCTTTTCAAACGTACTATACTCTTGCAGGATCGAGTCCTTACGGATCAAACTCATACAATTTACAAGCTAGAGTTACTGATACTACAGATAACTCCGGTGGCGCAGCAGCAAGCAGTCAGTTTCGTGTGTTGCTCGTCGACAATTATGTTGATCCTGGAATAGCTGCTTTGGGTGCAGGTCTTCCAACTCAAACAGCAACACCCGCAGATTTTCCGCCTAACGATTCAGTAGACGGAACTTTTTCTATAGCAGTATCGCTGGTCTATGCCACAGGAGTGTTAGTACCTTCGGGAGCCGGTAATTTTACCGTAACATTGCCTACAGTCGGGTTCGGAGCACTAGGTTAATATTTTTTTCTTGGTTTGTCAGTCGCTAAATAAACTGCGCAGATAATCAAGGAGAAAACATGCACGAGCAGTTAAAAAAAGCTCTAGAGTTTGCCAACTATCAGCAGACATTTTCAATTCAACGCCGAACTCTTAAAGAAAAAATCGAAGCCAAATTAACCTACGGTCACAATGGCGGGCTTTTTCACATCGATCGAACACTGCTTAATTTTGTAGAAATTTTGTGTAATAAGGGTCGCACTTCCGGTGTAGTTATTTTAGATTCAAATGAAAATCCTATTCTAATAGAAGATCTCGAAAAATTTAGAGATGAAATATTTTCTAGATATTTTGAAACAACCTACGAATATTTTGAATCTTATCAGGCCCTGAAGAAGAGTAGATCAGTCGAGAAACTATTAGAACAATGACTCGAGGTATTGTAATTTATGCTCATAACAGCCGATCAGTCGACTATTCTTTAATGTCGATAATTTCTGGCGGCTTGGCTAAAAAATACTTAGAAGTTCCTGTGTCACTGATCACAGATAAATTTACTCTCAGTTGGATGAAAGAGTCTGGAACATATGATAAGGCTGATGAGATTTTTGAACATATTATAGTTGATAACAGTGCTCAGACAAACAACAGCAGAAAATTATATGACGGAATAGACAACACAGTAGTTCCTTTTTTAAATTTTAACAGATCGTCTGCTTGGGATTTAACTCCGTATGAAAGAACTCTGTTAATTGACAGTGATTTTTTAATTTTTTCAAATAGATTATCAGAGTATTGGGATGTCGACAGCGATTTGCTAATAGGTGAATCGATCAAAGATATCTACGATAATAATCGAATTGGTTATCATGACAGATATATCTCTGATGTAGGAATAAAATTGTATTGGGCTACAACAGTTATGTTTACCAAGAATTCGAAAACAAAAATATTTTTTGATCTTGTAACGCATATTAAAAACAATTATCAATATTATGCCGATACCTATCGATTTGATAGTAAGCAATTTAGAAATGATATCGCATTTAGTGTAGCCAAACATATTTTAAACGGATTTGAGCAAATCGACACAGAAGATCTGCCACCTGTACTAACTTTACTTGATCGAGACATACTACATTCTGTTGATAAAAAATTAACAGTATTAGTAAGTCCTAGACTAGATTCTAATTTCTGCGCAGCCACTGTATCGGGTGTAGATATACATGTTATGAACAAACAGAGTATAATTAGAAATAAAAATGCACTATTGGAATTGATATGAATTTTGGGTATTTGTTAATAGTTTCAGAACACGACTCCGTTGATTATTTGAGTTTGGCCTATGCTTTGGCCATCAGCATTAAAAATACTCAAAAGCCAGGATATGATCAAGTAGCGTTAGTTATCGATAACAAAGAAAAAATTAACAAATTAAAAAGTTCTTGGGTTTTTGATCATATTATCGAATGGAATCAGGAAACGTTCTGGGATGGAAGATCGTGGATGGATCAGCTATCGCCTTTTGACGCCACAGTATGTCTCGATGTAGATATGTTGTTTATGAGAGATTACAGTCACTGGATTGATTATTTTTTAGAAAACTGTGAACTGTATGTGGCAAATAAAAGTTATACGTATCGAGGCGAACTAATTCATGACACTGTTTATCGTAAAGCATTTATAAAAAATAATTTACCTAATCTTTATAGTTTTTATACTTTTTTTAAAAAAGACAGTTCAATAGCCAACGATTTTTTTGATCTTGGTAGACAGATTATAAAAAATCCTGTAGAATTTTCTAACTCTTTTTTATCGGAATACAGGCCTAAAATTTTAGGAACTGACGAAGCGTTTGCATTGGCAGCAAAAATTTTAGATATTCAAGATCAAATCGCCTATCCTTTGGAATTTCCACGTGTAGTACACATGAAACCTATGATACAAAACTGGCCTTGGCCCGCAGATCTATGGTCAGATCATATTGGATTTTACCTTAATAGTAAAAGTCAACTTAAGTTAGGAAATTATCAACAGCAGGACATTGTGCATTATGTTGAGAAAGATAAAATTAGCACAGAGATGATCAGCATACTCGAGGAAATAGTATGGAAAAAATCTTAGATTTTGATCATTGGTATCTGAACTGGAAGCCTCCCGTAATCGAATATGTAGCAGTATTTGAGCCAGAAACCGGAGCAGTAATAAGCGTAGGACCTTCACACGCATTTGTCAACGAAAAACACAAAGTTCCAATTGATAAAGAAACAGCTGAATCGATTATTTCGGCAGAAATTAAAATTGATTCTTGTGTCATAAACATTAATTCAAACACTCTAGAAGTAGCAGAAATTAAATCTGTTTTTAAAATAGATAATGTACTACACAGAATAATTTCAATCGAATATACAGATGAAAAAAATTCAGATATCTATTTGACCTATAATAAAAAAAATAAAACTTTAAAAATCGAGTTGTCTAAAGAATTCGGTGGAACTAAGACACCAATAGTTCCAGTTAAGGAACGTAAAATCGTCTGGGACGGTGATACTGAAATGAATTTTTTAATCACGGATTATAATGATCCTAATGTGCTTTTTGAAATAATTTCTGTTAAGATAAAAGATCTTGTCGGTAAATCAAAAATATTTAAAAATATTGATTACAAAAAATTCAGTGTTTATACCAGACGACTATTTAAAAATTATGTAATAATATACACATGAAAATTATTGAATTTGATATTATATTTCTCAGCTATGATGAACCTAATGCAGATCTACATTATGCAGATCTGTGTAACAAGGCCCCTTGGGCTAAACGTGTACATGGTGTCAAAGGTTCAGACCATGCACATAAAGCCGCTGCTGAACTAGCAGAAACAGAATGGTTCATAACTGTTGATGCTGATAATATTATAGATCTTAAGTTTTTTGATCTGGATCTTGATATGTCAGATTCTAAAATACAAGTATATGGCTGGTGCGGCCGCAATGTAATTAACGGATTACGTTATGGCAATGGTGGATTAAAAATTTGGAAACGTGATTTTGTTCTCAATATGAGAACACACGAAAACTCGGACAGTGAACGAGGACAGGTAGATTTCTGTTGGGAAGATGGATACAGAAATTTTCCAAGAGTCTATTCGCAGAGTATTATTACAGGATCGTCCTTTCAAGCATGGAGAGCAGGCTTCCGTGAAGGCGTAAAAATGACTCTTGTAGACGGAGTAAAAGTTCCTCCGATGGAAATTAAAGAAAGAGTGTGGTGGCATAATATTCATAGACTGCGTATGTGGTCGACGGTCGGAAGTCACGAAGAAAACGGAAACTATGCAGTACTAGGTGCTCGCATGGGAACTTGGATGGCCAACTGTACAGACTGGAACTATATCGATGTTAGAGATTTTGAAATTCTAAGAGATATCTATAATACCAAAGTTGACCACTCTGTCGTAGAAGATACCATTAAAGATCTTGGAGACAAAATAAAATACAATTTAGGATTAGATTGGCCCTATCTAACTCCTCAACAGAGTAAGTATACTTTAGATCTCTATGATGAAACTATTAATTTAAACGCTACCTATTATCAACAATGTACGACATAATTTTTATCAGTTATCAAGAGCCGAATGCAGATGAAAACTTTGCCAAGTTAAAAGCAAGATTTTCTCGAGCACAACGTATTCACGGAGTTAAAGGAATACATCAAGCACATATTGCTGCCGCTAAAAAATCTTTTACTAAAATGTTTTGGGTAGTCGATGGGGATGCTGAAATTTTAGATACCTTTAATTTTGATCATGTCGTGCCTAAAGAAGACCTAGAGTGTGTTCATGTTTGGCGCAGTCGTAATCCTATCAACGGGTTGGAATATGGGTACGGCGGTGTAAAATTGTTACCTAAGATCTTAACGCAGAATATGGACGTTACAAAAACTGATATGACTACTAGCATTAGCCAATGGTTTAAGGCCATGCCAGAGATTAGTAATATAACTGCCTTCAATACAGATCCATTCAATACTTGGAAAAGTGCTTTTAGAGAATGCTGTAAATTAGCAAGCAGAACAATTGACAGACAAGATGATACAGAAACTCAGCAGAGATTAGATGCCTGGTGTACACTAAATGAATCTGTGCCGTATGGATTTCACTCATATCTTGGAGCACAGAATGGAAAATACTATGGTGAAAACAATCGAGATAATCCCAACGGATTAAAATTAATTAATGATTTTGATTGGTTGCAATCTGAATTCGACCGGATCAAGGAACAGCTAAGTGGACGATAAGGCAAGAATACAAAAGTTTATTCCTATAATGAATGAGATCTCGCCTACGTTTTGTATGGCTAAATGGCATCATACGACTATCTATTTACAAACAGGCGAAACACATAGTTGTTATCATCCTGCTCCTCACAAGATTCCTTTAGAAGAAGTAATAATCGATGCTAGTGCCTTACATAATACCAATCAAAAGAAACACGAACGGTTAGAAATGCTCAATGGAGGAAAGCCCAGCGGTTGTAACTATTGTTGGAATATCGAAGCATTAGGCGAAGATATTATCAGCGATCGCAAAGAGCGTAATTCAACAATATATACACCAGAACGTTTTCAAAAGATTAAAGAAGGCGAATGGGATCAAAATATAAATCCACAGTATATAGAAATTTCATTCGGTAACGAATGTAATTTCAAATGCGGTTATTGTCATCCTAAACATTCTAGC
>JACCDO012301452.1_pt1 | contig 10048 bp, 12 predicted proteins | sample 7446101 | NCBI WGS metagenome assembly JACCDO01 (sample SAMN15323440, study PRJNA562643) | freshwater metagenome | isolation source: river surface water | place: USA:Blue River Watershed | collected 2017-08-16
CACCTTTCCATCAAGATGCAATGGGTGACGTATTTGTTGTAGAAGAAGATAGGCTGAGCTTGATTGAAAATGCTCTAAACATACAAAAACATCTAGGTATTCCAATAAGTGCAACATTTAACAATACTGTAGTTCCTCCTACTCAAAAAAATCTAGATACATTTATCAAGAATTTTAAACCATTATACGATGCCGGAATAAGAAACGTAACTATTCCTCACACACATTGGATGGCTACAGGGCAGATCAGAGCCGCATTTCCAGAATTATATGTTAAAAATACAATCTTAAGAGATGTAAGAACAGCAGTTGAAGTAGTAAATCTTGCTCAGAGTGGTTTTGATTATATAAATCTCGATAGAGATTTAATGAGAGATAGAGATACTCTGTTAAGACTTAAAGCAGCAAAGAAGTGGATTAAAGAAAATCTTAATAAAGAAATCTAGTTTAGTTTGCTAGCGAATGAAGGTTGTCTCGGGGCTTGTCCTATGATGGTTGAACATTTTGAATATAATAATAATAGAACAGAATCACAACCTCAATATTTTAATGATCCTATCAGTAGAGTTAGTTGTCCTAAGTGGGAAGTCGACGACCCTGCTGTATTTTTAAAAACAGCTAACTTCAGTCCATGGAAAGCTGACTGGGATGATTATCTCGATAACTTGGGTATCGATGTATTCAAGATGCACGGTAGAGAAAGTATCGATAGATTAAATGAAACAATGACCTTAGTCAAAAGATATGTTTCAGGAGAAACTTTTGTCTGGGATAGTTTCGAAAACTGGATCAAAGAATCTAATCTCGAAGAAAGACCCATAGAGATATGGAGAGATAAAATACGCAACTGTAAGTTTGATTGTTGGGAATGTCAATACTGCGATAAAATACATGAAAAGAAAAGTCCTTGGGATTATTCAGATTTAGTAAAGCATGTAGCACAATCAGTTTTAGATTCTGGAATCCCTAAAATCAATAATAAAATACCAGGTCTTACAAGCATAAGAGTTCAGACTCTGTTAAACTCTATAGCAAAAGGAGTAGGATCTTATTTAGAAGTTGGAAGTTATTTAGGAGCAACTGCCTGCGCAGTTTTACAAAATAATACATTGACTGCTTATTTTGTTGACAACTGGTCACAAAATCTACAACCTAACTCAGACAATAGTATATTAGTAGAAAATAATAAAGGTAAGTTTTTAGAAAATCTAGAAAAATACAAAGGGCTATCGAATGTAAATCTATTTGACTGTGATATATTTGAAACGCCAACTGAAATGATTAACAATCAGATACAGATGTTTTTTTATGATGGTCCTCATGATTACGAATCGACCAAGCAGGTCGTACAATATTTTTGGAGCACTTTTAAGAACGAAAGTGTACTGATTTTTGATGATGCTAACTGGGAAGGTGTAATAGACGGAGCCAACGACGGTATTGCAGATATGCAAGGACAAATTGTATATAAAAAAGCTATATTAAATAGTGAAGAAAATCCTTCAGAATGGTGGAATGGGATTTATATAGCGGTGATTAAAAAATGAAGATTACAAAAGCAAATAGAATAACAATTTTCGGTGGAGGAACCAGCGGTTGGCTGACTGCGGTATATCTAGTAAACAATCTAAGATTTCCTTGCGAAATAACATTGATAGAAAGTACAGTAATGGGTCCTATCGGAGTTGGAGAAGGTACACAGCCTGCTACTGCAAGATTCATGTACGATGCCGGAATACCTCCTAAAGTGTGGATGAAGCCCAGTAATGCTGCCTTTAAGTTTGGAGTAGAGTTTGACGGGTGGACTGATCAAAAATATTTTGTAGACAACGATTTTATAGAAAATACAAAAATTACTAACAGGTTTTACACCACAGATTATTTTGTAGATAAACCTAAAGAAGAATTTTTTAAATGGTTGCCTTCTTATAGAATGGCAAAAGAAAATAAAAGTCCTAAGTTAGCTGGGTACGATACTAACTTTGGATTTACCGATGATCGACAGTTTGGTGCTGTGCATTTTGCAGCATTTGATATAGTTGATACTATTAAAAAAATAGTAGGCGATCGTATCAAATATTTCGATACTAAAATAGTAGAAGTAAAAACTAATGACGATGGCATTGAATCATTAGTTGACGAGCAAGGAAGAATACACACTGCTGATCTTTTTATAGATTGCAGTGGTTTTGCCAGTGTGTTGTTAGAAAAAAATCTTGGGGTAGAGTTTGAATCGGTTAATAACATATTACCTTGCGATCGAGCAGTGGCTATGCCAACCCAATATACTGATCCCGAAAAACAATGTCATCCTTATACAAAAGCCACTGCAATGACTGCGGGCTGGCGCTGGACTATTCCTATTTTTAGTCGTATTGGTAACGGATATGTTTACAGCAGCAAATATATCACTCCTGAAGAAGCAGAAAAAGAACTCAGAGAGTCAATAGGAGAATATGAAGCCAAAGCAAATCATTTACAAATGAAGTGCGGCATACACAAAGTTGTTGCTCATAAAAATGTTGTGGCTGCAGGTCTCAGTGCAGGATTTGTTGAACCACTAGAAGCTACGGGAATAACATTTACTACAAAAGCAGTAGAAATATTAACCGCTTTATTAAATCATAATCAAGGCATCTGGAACAACGCAGGAAAAAAACAACTTAACGATGTTTATGCAAAAACATTTTGGGAGATTGTTGCATTTATATGGGTTCATTATCATTTCAGTAGTAAAAAAGATACATCTTTCTGGAGAGATATACATCGACAGAGTGCTGAAGATATTCCAGAAAAAGTTTTAGAAATAGTGAATCAGTTTGTACCGTCACCATCAAGTAACTTCTTCATTTATCCGGAGAGCAACTTTCATGTAGGGCATTGGTTTAGCGTATTGCATGCCGGTGGTGTATATAAAAATCATCCAGAAATTTTAAAAGATGATTTTAAAAAATATGCCGAATATTTTATAGAAAATAACAGATTCCGTGTTGATAAAGTAATCGATACTTTTCCAAATCATTATGAATTTTTAAAATCGTGGTATGAAAAATAATCAAATCACACTGTACAGAGCAGATCTTTTTAGAGCTAGTGTAGGTTCTATTGAACAACGACAGCTATTAATCGATGAAATATTAGAAGTTAAAAAAAATAATCCTAGTGGAATAGAAAAATCAAATATTAACTGCTGGAGATATAATTATCCGTGCCGAGATATCGATTGGTTAATGAAAGAAATATTAATGTTATTAGATCAAGCTATTGATTTTTATAACGACCAAGATAAAATATTCAATAGTAGAGATAGATTAGATCTAATAAAAGTTGATTATTGGGCAAATGTAAATGGTCCACATAGTCGAAATGCTGTACACGCACACAAACCAGCTCAGTTTAGTGCAGTTTATTATCTACAGGCCGAACAGACTGGAATGATTAGATTTTTAAATCCTTCAAATATAATGGCTGAATGTAATCCTGGATCTCCGTTTACCTGCGATATAGCCGTAGAGCCTAAGGATGGTGATTTATTTTTATGGCCTAGTTGGATCCCTCACGAAGTAGAAACAAATTTTTCTGATAAAGATCGAATTAATCTAGCCTTTGATTTAACTGTAAAAATATGATATCAGAAAAAGAAATACTTTGGCCTATTGATTTTAGAAAATATTCTGTAGATTTTTTAGAGGAATCAAAATATTTGATAGATCTTTTAGCTGAATGCAAAACTACAGGTAAGAAAAATAGAGCCGGCCAAAATTTTAATACAACAATCAAAGGATATCAACCAGATATAGATATATTATCTATAGATCATCCTTGTATTGATTCTATTAAAAAACATATTATAAATCCTATAAGTGAAGAGTTTTGGAATAGTTTAAGAAAAGATAAAATATCAGGAACTAATGATCTGCAACTGATACACAAAGCATGGCTAGTTGAATATGTTCCTGGAGCATATCAGAATCTTCATGTTCATAAAACAAGTCTTTTTACATCTATATGGACTATATATCGTGAAGAACAAGAAGAAGGTGCAGGACAACTACATTTACACAACCCTACTACACCAAGTTGGACTTTGGGATTTTATCAAGAAATAAAAAAGATAGATTCCTTACAAGGTGATATTTTAGTTTTTCCAGCTTGGATTCCTCATAATGTTACACCTTGTTCTTCTAAAAGAATAGTATTTGTTTGGGATACAATAGCGGTGCCTAAGTATGCGTAAAATAACATTTTTCTCTTCGATTGACGGAGTCGCAGATGCATTTCCTATAGATTATGCCAGAAACTTTAAGTTCAACTGGATAGATTCTGTAAGAAAAGATTATAAAGACACAGCAGAAAAAAATCAACACAAGAGATTTAATCATTTGGCACGTTGTCCGGGTATTTTTGATCTAATGAATACAGGATTCATTATTCCTATGCCCTGGGATATAACGATAGAAACCGACGGAGATCCTATGCACTTTGGATGGAATATGCCTACTAAAGATATCGAGGATTTATTTGATTCCCCTATTATCACAGCCCATATGCCTAACGGTATTGCCAAACATCTGCCTACAAGACCATTTAGTTTAGAATCTATCATAAAACTAAACACTCCTTGGCATGTTATTGCTCCACCTGATGTTAAGTTTATTATGATACCTATAGCCTATCCTGATAGTTTCGAGTTTGATAATGTTATAGGAATGTTAGACACCAGCATCAGTAGCGAAGTTAACCTACAACTAAGGTGGAATGTAACTAACGGTATCCATACTATTAAAGCTGGTACTCCTATGGCTCAGATAATCCCACTGACCAACGAAAAATTTGAGTTAGAAGTGAGGAACCAAACCGAAAGAGATAAACAATGGTTGAAAAAACGTAGGTACTTGAACAACTGTACGTATTTTATGAAAAGAAATCTAGTACAATCTGTTTATCATAAGTTTCATAAAACTACGAAAACTATACTAGATATTTTACGTTTCCGCTGATAGTTATTCTAGAAATATCTTTTTCTGAATGAAAAGGATAGACACAGTGTTGCATAGCACTAGGAAATAGGCAACAAACACCGTTGTATGTTTTATCGGCTGGTATCATTATATGATTGATAGCGCCGTTAGTTTGCGTATAAGTAAACTCAAAGCATCCATTTAGTTGGGCTCCGGGTACATTTTTGTTTTGTTTTCATATGTATAAGGAACATACATCCAAATAACAAAACTAAAAATTCCTGGGTGAGAATGGTTTGGATTGATATCTCCAGACTTTTGAAAGTTTACCCAAAGGTCGGTGATGCCAATCGGAGATCTTGTTCCAACAAAATCTTGGCTTATAAGATAACCGGGAAATTGTTTATCATATTCTGCAATCATTTGATTTATCGATTCTTCTAAGATTTCTTTGTGCTCTATCAAATCGTATGAGTGTCGAATCGTAGCAACTAGCCTAGAAGAATAGTTAGAATATCTATCGGGATCTTTATTAATATTATCGACTACAGAGGCTAACTGTTTAAGAGTGTCGCTGGGCAGTTTGGAAGTAAGATAACCAAAATTTGGAAAATTATGAGTTTGTATAACCATAAAATAATTTATCTCGTTTTAGAGTTCTTAAATAAAAGATGAAATACAGTAAATTTGTAACCGAAATTTTCAAAGGAAAATCTACGATATCTCCAGATATCTTAGAAAAATATAAGACTTGGAGCCGCTTTGAAAAAGAGTTAGATCCTATCGGTCGTAGTGACAGCACAACAGTGCATGGTTGGCAATATTCCTTCAGCAACAACGATGCCCCACCGGATTGGTTTGATAAACTGCTGCCTTTGATCAAAGAAATAAAAGAAGAAATCGGATACAATGTTGTAAAAAGCATGTGGACAGTCTATTACAATAAAGGCGGATTTCAAGATCCTCATTTTCATCAACCGGGAAATAATCTTTATACTGTCATAATCAATATATCAGGAGATGGTGAACTGGTAATTTTTGATCCAAGACAGTTAGCCACTGCCCACGGAGCCAGCATTGTAGAAATAGAAAAACTGTCTTCTGGAGATTGGATAGCTATGCCTTCTTGGTTAGTTCATAGCACAAGACCCTGCGCCGATGAAAGAATTATTCTAGTATTAGATGTATATCAATGAAATACAATACTGAACAGTTCGATTTAAAATATTCTAGACCTGTTCCTCTATGGTCGATCGTTTTAGAAAATCACGAAGAACTAAACAAAAAATTATTAGAAGAAATAAAAAAATATAGATTAGAAAAACCTGAAAACTATACAGACAGTATTAATGTTAACGTATGGCAAAGTAATTGGGAAATGCATACTAGACCATCTTTTGACGTATTGATTGATACTGTTAAAGATTTTACAAAATCTGTAGCAAAAGAATATTATAACTTTCCCAAGTTTAATCCGGATGTGGTAGATTGTTGGGTAAACATCTACAACACAGATTCAGGTTGTAGAGTTCATCAGCATTTTCCTGCTACCTTTAGTTTGGTTTATTATATTTCAGTTCCAGAACACAGCGGTGAAATATATTTTCCTGATATCGAAGCTAGTTTAATGCCTAGCTCGGGATTATTATTGTGTTTTCGAGGCGATCTTTGGCACGGTGTAAAGTTTAATTTTACATCAAACGACCGTATTATTGTGGGAATCAATGTGGTTCACAAACATAGCTAAATACAGTATTGGTGCAAAATAAGCTATGAGTACAAATAAATTATCCGTTAAAAACTTTCGATTACAGCCCGCAGACAGCGATTTTTTAGATAGGAAAATCGGTTTTAAGGGAGAGATTTACTTCGATAGTACAGACAATACGATTCGTTTTTTCGATGGTGGCACCCAAGGCGGTTTTGCTGTTGCCAAGGATGATCTTTCCAACGTATCAAATACTGATTTTGCTGATAAAGCAGCAGCCGCAGGTATCTCTGGAGGTGGCGGTGGAGGAAACTCTTTTGCAAACATAGCAGTTTCCGGACAATCAACTGTTGTTGCTGATAGTGCCAATGATACATTAACTTTAGTAGCTGGATCAGGAGTATCCATCACTACTAATGCTTCTACAGATACTATCACATTATCATCTGGAAATAATTTTTCAACAGTCTCTGTACAAGGTCAAGATAACGTAGTAGCCAGTGTTCCGGGAGATTCGATAACTTTTGTCGCAGGAACAAACGTTACCATAACAACAGACTCTGCTCTTAATACAGTTACAATAAATTCTGTAGGTGCAGGCGGAGCATCGAACAGTTTTAGTACGATAGCCATCGCTGGTCAGACCAGCGTAGTAGCAGATTCAACTACTGATACACTAACACTAGTAGCAGGAACTGGGATTACATTGACTACAAATCCCGGAACTGATACCATAACTATAGATTCGGCATCCGGAGTTACTACATTCAATACATTAACTGATGCAGTAGCCGCTGGATTAACTGTTGACGAGATTTATCTTCCAGCCATCACAGCACTGAATGTTACAAACTCTGGTGCTAGTGCATATCTCTTTGATCAATACAGTGGTGGCAATCCTACAATATATGCGATAGGAGGCACTACTATAGCCTTCAAATTAAACGTAACTGGTCATCCGTTTTTAATACAAGACGGCACAGGTACAAACTATAATACAGGATTGATTCATGTGAGTACTGCAGGTGTTGTTACTACAGGATCAAGTGCTCAAGGTCAAACTTCCGGAACACTTTATTGGAAAGTACCTTCTAGTATTTCTGGAAACTATAGATATCAGTGCGGCCTACACGTTGCAATGGTAGGCGCCATAACTGTCAAGAACATTGTTTCTCTATAAGACCAGCAGCTTCTAGTTCTGCAAGCTGTTTGTGTATTTTCTTTCTTATATCGCTGATCGCTTGTCTAGATTCTGTAACTGACGCACTCATTCCTGTATTAACAGATAACTGATTATGGTAAGAGTCCATACGTCTTACTTCACCTACTAAGTTTTGTAAGTGTCTGGTAAGTTCAGTTTTTTTAGCTTCATCTGTGATGCAAGAAATCTTTTCATTCCACTCTTTGTATTCTTGCTGAAATCTAGGATGTTTCATTAGTTGCATTATCTAACTCCAATATGGTTTCTATTTTCGCTCTTATTATTTGATTATTTAATGTGATTTTTAAGCCTACATGCAGATTTTTAGGCAGATCATTTAGGTCACACCATGCTAAAGATCGTGGAACTAATGTTAAGAACTCTTGATCTACTAAGCATATGTATGTACCGTATTCAAATCCCTTGTCTTCGCTGAGGTAAAGTTCTATAGGAACAATTTTTCCAGTTGAATAGTTTTCTAAAAGTTCAGTAGCATCATCTAGCAACACAGATTTTCTAGCAAACGTAGGGACAGTCCACTTTTGATCTTCGTGGATCAAAAGTATTCTTTTTGATTTTTTAGATAAAAATAAAAGTCCTGCTCTCTGTTGCATCTAGTAGTTATTAACTAGGTAACACGAATCCCCAGGATCCTGGTCCATATTCGCCTTCGAAGGATTTTAACCATTGTTCTCCGTCCCATTTATATTGTATACCTGTACGAATATTTTGGATATACGTTGGAACTTCGCTAGTAACCGGATTCCATATTTCAATCCAAGCACTACCGTTCCATTCGATGATAGTATTGGCTTTGATAACAGGATCAGTTCCGTTTAGGTTTTTCCATGCATCTGGTCCGTCATACACTTGATTATACGGCGTTTCGTTATAAGATCCTCCTACGTTAGGACTAGGATTTACATCATCTAACATAAGATATCTTATGCCTAACGGTATTTGAGCATGAGATCCAAAAGTCGTCAACGGATTGAATTTATAAGGATCAATGATAGCATCGACTGTTCCTCGAGAGCTTATACCGTTGATGCTACTGTTAATGTCATTGTTAGAAGGAAACGTATCAGTATCTAGTGTTGCAACTAACTTGCTAGAATCTAATGGATTGATAACAAACGTTCCTATAACTTCATAACCGTTAGGTTGTTTGAAATATATTTCTGCGCCTGGTTTGTAGCCGCCTTGGACTTCTAAAAGTTTATTCCAATCAAAGGGCTGACCACTCTTATAAGAAGCAGAATCTAATCCAGCTGATATCACAGCAGCGGCAGGATCTACGACCGTAACATCATATTGTCCGTCAGTTAGATTACCGGTATTAGATTTAAACAGCAATACACGGAATCTATTTGTGGTGGTGCCCCATGTGCCGGTTTGTCTGTTATAGACCAATGACTCAAGATCAACGATGTCTCCTTGTTCAGTAAACACATTGTTAATGATGGCTTGAACTATTCCGAGCTTTTTAACTTTCGCAGGAGGAGTGATCCATATAGGCATTGTAAACTCTAAACTGCAAATATCTATTTCGCTTTCTGCTCCTTGGGGTATGCTTCTTGAACTAAAGTTTGTAGTTGTAAGATATATTGTGCTTAGGCTGGTCCAGTCAATATAGTTGTCTGTAGTTTGTATTTCTAAACTAGGATTGAATAAAACTAAAACCTGTTCCAATATTTGAAGTTTTTGATCTGTATTGCTACTCCATATATCGCATTTCATAGTTAACTTATACGGAGTAGGCATTAGACGTTCGACAGTATAGTTACCACCTTGTACATTCTGATATTCGATGGTTCCGTTTGCGTCGGTATATTTTCTTTCTCTTATATGAACCTTACTAACAAAGGTAGCATCACTGAGCATCTCAGTATTCATTTCTAACCCAGTAATATAACAAGCCATCCTTGGAACTGTAGGCATTTTGTTTTCTGAGTTTTCTTTGATAATAGAAGCTACCTGACGTGTTAGATCTCCGTACATAACAGGAATCTGGCGCTCTTCACCGTCACCGGCTTTATATTTGAAACCAATGAACACACGCATAAACTGTGTGACATATCGTCTTATTTGGCCATCATAAAAAAAATCCATTATTCATCCGCCTGCGGTCTTAATGCTTTGCTCAAGCTTTGTTTTTCTTTTGTATTATGTCCGTCG
>JACCDO011130531.1_pt1 | contig 10046 bp, 12 predicted proteins | sample 7446101 | NCBI WGS metagenome assembly JACCDO01 (sample SAMN15323440, study PRJNA562643) | freshwater metagenome | isolation source: river surface water | place: USA:Blue River Watershed | collected 2017-08-16
ATGTAGTGATAAAGAAGATGACACTGAATACGAATGGTCTTAAATAAAAAAATAAATTAACTTAAATTAAATTTTATACTTATACAATTATACAATTATACAAATTATACTAATAAATCAATAATAAATCAATAATAATAAATTATTCTTTATTATCATCATCTTCAATAACAAGAATATAATTTTTCTTACTCTTTATTTTAGGTTTAATTGTTTCTACATCAGAATAACCAACTAATCTTCTTCCCAATTCATTAATAATAGGTGTAGGTAATTCAGTTATTTCAGGTAGTTCTGCTCCATAAGTCCGAGGTATTTTTGGAAATAATTTTATATTACAAGGCCAATGAGTTGTCATTCTTTTCTCTTCAAAAGCCTTAATCTTCTTAATAATTTGACTTTCTTTTGCTAATACTCGTGGCATATAACATAAATATGCTACACATCTAAAATTTGGTGTTTTACGTCCTTTTAATGGTTCTAATCCACAATGTATTGTTCTACTATCCCATAATACCATAGAACCCTTAGGACATTTAATACACTTAGCAACACATCCTTTTTCCTTATAAAATCCTAGTTTTTCATCATCATCCATTTGATACCAGTTACTTGTATCTATTACACCAAATTTTTCTCCAAATTCAGAATGATATTTATTACTACCTTCATAGAATGTTAATGTTCCATCGCCTTCATTTACATCAAGCGCAGTTACCCAACTTTGAACACATTTAAAATCCTTATCAACAAAACTTTGATCTGAATGATACCATAATTTTTTTCGCCAACCAGTTTTAGTTATTTCTGATGGCATATGAAATGAAGCTCCATCAAAACTTGTTAGTAAATCTTCTTGATTACATTTCCAAATATTTGAAAATACTTCAACACATTTAGGATTTTGTCTTAAATTCCATATAAACTGCGCATGACCAATAGACCATTGTTGTATTAACATTGAATGTTTTAAAAATAATTTTTTCATATTTACCCAAGATTCTTGATTATTTCTATTAATAGGAATTTCCCATGTCTGCGAAATAGTCTCTAATGTATCCCACATACCATTAAACATAGCTTCACATTCTTCACTATTTAACACATTTGGTATAATTGCAACTCCATATTTATTTATTGTCTCCATAACATTTTCTTTAGTTGTAACATATTTTTCATATTCATATTCAGGATTCATTTTTATAAGTAATTTACAGTAATTTACAAGTTTTAAAAAGTTTTTTACAAGATTAATAATAATAATTAATATGGATAAATTTATGAAAAATATTTTCAATTTTTTCAATTTTTATACAAAATCTAAAAAACAATCATAAAAAACAATATAAAGACTAATTACATACTATATTATAATAAAATGTCTGATAGTAGCGTTGAGAAGTTCACTGGTCGCGTCAAGTGGTTCAATAATAAGGCGGGTTATGGGTTTATTACCGTAACTGATGGTCCTAAGTCCGGCAGTGATGTCTTTGTCCATCACAGTTCCATCAAGGTTGTTTCTGAGCAATATAAGTATCTTGTTCAGGGTGAGTATGTTGAGTTCACATTGTCCACTGTTGCTGGTGATAAGCACGAGTGCCAGGCAACTGATGTGTCTGGTATTAAGGGTGGAAAGTTGATGTGTGAGACTAGAAATGAGACCAGAGTTGCTTACAAGGAGTCTTCTGAGCCTGTTAAGATGCCCCGTTCTAAACCTGCTCCTGTTGATACTAATACTGGTGCTAAGTCTGATGGTGCTTGGACTCATGTTCGCTCATCTAAGCCTCAGAGTAAGAGACCAACTACTGGAGGTCGCGGTTCACCTAGAGGCCCTGTAAATGGTGGAAGAGGAAGAGGACAAAAGAGAGACGCTGTTTAAAAGTGAATATATAAAAATATAATAAAATACAGATAATTTAATTTTGTTTATAAATTAATAAAATTAAATAACTTAAACGATAATGGAAATAAAACAATATATTATGTGTATTTATACTATAAATAAATGTTTAGTAGTTTAATGAAATCTTGGAACCCTAGTTTAGGTTCTTTAGAGCCAGGGTTTAAAAAGGATCTTTCTAGTTTTCAAAATGCTATTATAAAAGGAAATACAGATGAAGTAGAAAGATTAATAAATAAATATCAAAATGCCCATGATGCTTATGGAAATGAAATAAAAAGTTTTGATATTGTAAATTATGATTTTAAAGAACGTAGTAATAATGATGGTAGTCCATTATATTTAACCGTAAGTGGAAAATATAAACCAGATATTGTTAAAATTTTAATAGAAAATGGAGCAGATGTAAATTGGAAAGATAACTATTATGGTATTTCTGTACTAACAAATGCTTGTATACAAACTAACATGATAAAGAAAAATATAGATATTCCAAGATTATTAATTGAAAATGGTGCGGATGTAAATATTCATGACAAATATGGGCGTAGTCCTATTATTTATGTTTGTAGAGAAAATATATCTACATATTATGATTTAGTAAAATTATTACTTGATAATGGTGCTAATGTAAATGATATACAACAATATAATAATAATAATAAAACTAGTAATAAAAATGATAATAATACATTATTAATTTTAGAATGTAGTAAAAAAGGCTCTGATATAAATATAGATGTAATTAATTTATTGCTAGAAAGAGGTGCTGATATAAATGCTAAAAATAAATTAGGAAAAACCGCTTATGACTTAGCTGGTAGTAATGAAGTTAAACAAGCTATTTTAGCTCATTTTGAAATAGAATTATTAAATGGTGTTGAACCAGATACCAGTGTTATTTCATCATTATCACCAGAAGAACAAGACGCAAGAATGAGAATTATATCAAAGGCTCGTAATTTATCTATTCATAAAATATTAAAAGATAAACATATTAATTTAGGTCATGAAACTCTAGAAGAACTAACAAAAAGTTTGTTAATTGAAGGTCTTGGTAAGAAAAAGCGAAAATCTAGAATTAAAAAGACAAAGACAAAAGGAAAAGTAAGACATCGTGTGACAAAAAAACGTCGTAACTATAAATAAATGAGATCATAATGTATATAATATATCATTATATAATATATATTATAAAACAATATAAAGCTACCTACATAATATAGTATATAAATATAATGACCGAACAAACCGAACAATTCACTGCTGTATATGAGTCTTTCAAGACTATTAATGATAGTATTACTTTATTTAAGATGCAAATGAATTCACTCCAGCAAAATATTAAGACTCTTGAGAAGCAAGTAAGAAAGGAGCTTAAGAGTGTAAATAAGGTAGTTAAGACTAAAGCAAAGTCAAAGCCCAAGACCGATAGAGCTCCTTCTGGCTTTGCTAAACCCACTAAGGTTACCAAGGAGCTTTGTGAGTTTATGAATAGACCTGAGGGAACTGAGATCGCTCGCACTGAGGTAACCAAGTCTTTATCTCAGTATATCAAGGCTAATAATTTACAGGAGAAGGGCGCAAATTCAAAGAACAAGATTAACCCAGATGATAAGCTCAAGACTCTTCTTGGACTTAGTAGTGAGGAGACTGAGAATCTTACTTACTTCACCATTCAGAAGTATATGAACAAGCATTTTATTAAGTCAACTACAAACAGTGCTGTAGAGAAGAGCGAGACCACTGTGTAATTTGTAATTCATCATCTTCATAACAAGTTTTACAATTCATTTCAGCCCCAATTGTATCTAGACAATCCAACTGTAAGTCGCAATTATAGTCGGCTTTAATTCTAGTTACCAATACACTTTCACAAAAACGCAATAATAAATTATATATTTGTTTGCCACCAATTACAAATATTTTTTTATTTTTTGTTTGTCCATGTTCCGATTTAATTAAAAACTTATTTTCCATTTTCTTTATAGCCAAGAATTCAAGAACTGTCTCCTCTTCCCAGAAAAAAATGTTATCTAATTGGCTGTATTTTGGATAGCAAGTGTATTTTTCAGGTGTCCTTGTTAGAACAATATTAATGCGATTTGGTAGAGGCATTGCGTTTGGTAATGATAACAAAGTTGTAGAACCCATAATAATAATATTTTCGGTTGTTTGCTCTCTAAAAAATTTCATATCTGTCTTACTTTTCCACGGTATTTTGCCGTCTTTTGCGATCCCATTTTTTGAATCAACCGCAACAATGGCTGTTATTAGACTATTATCTTCTATTTGTAACATTTTATATAATAATATTTTACAAATACTTTTTAAATATTAATTCCAATAGACTCTAATTTATTTTATTTAAAATTTTCTTTTGAGTAACCAATAACGGCACAAGCAATTCTTTTTCCAGCATTTCCAGTTTTTAGACTTTCTGAATTACCACCTTTTCCGCAGTCATCTTCATCTTCATGAATAATTAGGCCACGACCAATAATATTACATTTAGTTCCTCTAAGTTTTATAACATTATCATTGAATATGTATTTAGCTTCTCCTCTAATATTACTTTTGATATTTCCTAAATCACCAACATGTCTCTCCTTAGCACCAGGGCAACCGTGATTTTTATTATAAGGATTAAAATGAGCACACATACTAGTACATTTATCAGTTAAATCGCCGGCTTCATGAACATGAAATCCATGTAAACCTTTAGATTTTAAACCAGAAATATTTAATTCTATAATAACCTGATTATTTATTAAATCCTCTGTAAATTTAACAGTGCCTTTAATATTATCATTAAAGACCGCAATAGCATAAATAGGTTTATCTGTCATTATATTATATAAATAATAAATAAATATAGAACAAACTAACAAAAATACTATAATAAATATTTTTTTCATATATATTATATTTTAAAAATTAATTTATATCTATCATTTTCATTTAGTTTTGTTCTTTTTCCTAAGAAATTAAAATATCTTTCTGATAATTTAAATTCATTTGGTTTCTTGTCTTTTAATACTTCTAATCTTACTTTCATTATCATACCAACTTGCCATATTCTTTTATGTGTATATTTTTTCTCTTTATAAAGTTTTTCTAATTTTTTAATTGTATTTTTAACATCATTTAAATTTGTATATTTAATATGTATTGTATCTTTTGGGTTTTTATCAATATAAACATCAAATGATTTTTTTGGATTATCTGGATTATAGAGAAAACGTCTAGTTTTATTATTGTTATTTTTACTACGTTTTTGTGTTTTTTTCATTATATTATATTAATTTATATTTTTTTAATTTTTATAATAAGCAAAAAAATTGAAATATTTTTTGCCTGTAAAAATTATTTTATTAGGTTAATAACATCCCCACTTTTTAAAAATTCCAATTTATATTTTAGAACAAGAAAAAATGAACAGTCAAGTTAATATGTGTGTATCTAATAGTCATTTATCAAAAGAGCAGCAGCTTATTGTAATTATTATATTTATGGTAGTATTTGGTGGTCTATATTTCTATAATGTAGAGAATATTATGAATAATCCTGTTTTCTTGGAAGTTAAAGAAAAAGAGGAGGAAGAGGAGGAAAACTGGGAAATTTATTTTAAAAAGGATAAACATAAGAAAAAGGATGTTAATAAATGGTATATTCTTCCAGGAAATAAATTTAGTAGATATAAAGGTGAATGGAAAGATGGATTAGCACACGGTAAAGGTATTAGAGAAGTATTTGGTTGTTCTGAATATGAGCATACTATTTTTGAAGGTACTTTTATAGAAGGAAAGTTTACTGGATATGGAAAACAAACTTTTGATATAACACGAGACGAAGAAGAATTTGAGCCATATTATGAAGGTGAATTTAAAGACCATAAACAACACGGAAACGGAACATATCACTATGGAAATGGTAGCTATCGTAAAGGTAATTTAGTAAATGGGCATTTTGTAGGTAAAGGAATTTATTATGATCATATCAAAAATCAAACTTGGGTCGGAAATTATGTTGATGATAAACGTGACTTAGATAGTGGTGAATGGTTTGATGGAAAAATTGAATTGAATTGAAAGAAACAATACAGGATAAAATAACTGAGAATTGACAAGTCAAAATGAGATAAATAAAATAAAATAATATTTATATATTTGTATATTTGTATAATTTAAATTAATTAATGTTTTTTATTTGACACTATTTTCTATTTTCTATTTTTTTCTATTTTTCATTTTTTCCATTTTTTCTAATTCTTAAAAAAAATTGAAATTATTTTTTCACAAGAAAATAAAGGTATTAGATATATAAGAACACCACCAAATTAATAAGGAAAACTAAAACTACTATAACGATTACTAAGAAAATGTCTTCTACCAAATATACCGCTTACACTGGTTTTGATAATAATAATGCTTACAAGTTTATTAATAAGGCACTAAATACTGATTTGAGAGATAATTATGATGATTATATTTGCGATGGTTATGAAATTTCAATGGACGGAAATATGGCTGTTGTTAAGTTCAATGAATTAAATAAAAAACGAATTATAGAAACAATGAATAAGATTGCACGTGCTTTAAATATGGATGAAAACTGTTTTAATGTTACAGATAGTAATGATGAAGAAATAGATATTTTTGAAAGTGAAGAAGAGAAAAAACAAGAGAAAAAACAAGAGAAAAATGATTGCCCACTTACTAGATTGGGATATACAAAATATCAGGTAAAATTTATTAAGATGATGAAAGATTATATTAGTCAAATGACTTCTGAAAAAGAAAAGGTCAATAAGGTTAAGATAGCAATAAGCATGTTTCAATTTGTTATGGCTAATATTGACTTAATGTATACTGATCTTCTCCCAAGTAATAAAGATAAGGTCAATAGTATGATTAAAGGTTTGATTGATAAGGCAGTAGAAGTTAAACAACAAGTATTTGATAGTCAAAATTTGCCATCAGATGTATCAACACAAGCTATTCTTATTCTAGATACAGCACAAAAAAATTTGATTTCTGTCTATAATGATAATAATAAATAAAAATATAAAATTTATATAACTTTATATTTGTATGTGTATATTTGTATAATTTAAAAATTAATTAAGTGTTTTTTTATTTTTTATTATCATCTTTCATTTCTTTTTCTAATTTTTTAGAAGAAATCCATATTTCAAATAAAATGTTAATTCTAGCTTCATATTCTTCATCCATTTCGTCTTTTTTCTTTAGATACTCTAATTTTAGATTTCTTATTTGTTGTTTTTTAACAAACTCATTAATTAAATCATAATCAATATCCTCTTCTGGTAATGTGTCCATAATATGAGATAATTTTCTGTTTACAACATTTGAGATGCTAATTTCTCCATCTACTTCAAATACACCACTTCTACATTCTGCTATTAAATTGCCAGCTCTATAGTGAATATCCCAATAGTATTTACTTACGCCAAGATAATTAACAATTTTATCATTGTAATCCTTAATGCGTTCATAATCTAAGTTTAACCAATAAATTTTAATTTCATCTTTTTCTGATATTAGATGAAAATCTGGTTCAATTATATATACTTCTCCATAATTTGTATCAAAAGGTTCTTTATTTAATACAATATTGCTTCCTGATAAACGATTAATAATCTCACAATGAAGGTCCTTTGTAAAATACAAAGATGAAACAATTTTGAAATCGCTATTAGGATTACGAGTATAGTTGCAAGGGGAAAACTCCATTTTAATTAAATATTGTTTATTAGGTTTATATTATTTTATAAATTACATTTTTAGAAAATAAAAGAGTTCAATTTTAAGATAATAAACATGAAAAAAATGTAAAAAAAAAATTGATTTTATTATTTTCTAAAAATTAAATTATAAAAGCTAATCTAATACACCTCCTAACAATTTTAAAAATAACAAATCCTAGTATTAAAGAGAAAATGAATAATAATTATAATAATTATATTAATTATTTAGTTGATGAGCAACGTAAAAAAAATATTGAAGAGCACAATAGAAAAAGAGAAATGTTAAATCAAAAGGAAATACTTTGTAATTCTTTAAAAACACAAACTGAGGTAGAACCTAAACCTAAATATAAGGATCTTTCTAAGGAACTTATGTTAGTTAGAATAACTGCTGAGCTTGAAACAAATGATCATTGTGGTTATTGTTCTGATGGAGATTGTGAATATAAAAAAAAAATAGTTAAGGTAAATACTATTGTGCCAAAAAGTATCTATAAGCCTAGAATTGATGATGAATTAACAGGACGTTTTTGGGGTGACACTTATAACTGGACAAAACACTTACCTGTTCCAAATATTAATATAAATGGTTCAGATTACTGTAGTTGTAATGTTATAAATGGTGTAGGTAAGCATAAGTATAAATATACAGTCAAAAGCGTAAAAGTTATAGAAAATAAGATGTATAAGTGTAAAAGTAAAAAAGGATATTTACTTACAAAGGAATGGGGTTGTTATGATGAACAAGGAAATGACCCATATAGACACATAGAAACTCTAGATGAAGCAAAAAAAATAGCAAAACTACATAGCTGTAATATTTATGATTTAGATACAATGAAAATGCTTGCTAGATACCGATAGAATATAATTAATCTATCTTTATACTATTTTTATTTAATCAATTTTTTATTTGGTTATTAATACATATAAAATAAAAAATATAAATATTACATCAATTTATAATCAATATTATAATGTCACATTTTTTTATAAGTCCAGAGAAGTTACCATTATTAAACCAAATAAACGAGAGATTAAATATTAATAAGAATCCAAATAAGAAACTAATTTTTGTTTATACTCCTCCCAAAGTTGGTTCTACATCCATTGTTAGTTCACTTCGAATTTTTGGATCCGAAATGTTTAATATTATTCATATTCATGATGAAGAGATGTTAAGAATATTTACCAATATATCAGATATTACAGTAAATGAAATAATCCAATTTAATAAACATTTAGGAAGAGATATATACGTGATTGATGTATATCGTAGTCCAATTGAACGCAAAATATCAGCATATTTTGAAAAAGTAGGTGTCTATCATTTTAATACTAGTGATAAAAACGTAAATAATTATGATATTACAAAAATAATAAATAGATTTAATAAGATATTTCCTCATATAGCAAATGGAGATCATTATATGGATATATATAATATTCCTTTAATCCAGACGTTTGATTTTCAGAATAAATATTTACTACAGGAACATAATGGAATAAAATATATTAAATTACGTTTGAAAGATTCTAATTATTGGTCAGACATACTAACAAATATTTTTGGTAAGAAAATATGCGCAATTAAAGACTATGAAAGCACTAATAAGCCCATTAAAGATATATATAAACGCTTTAAAGATAATTATAAAATTCCTTCTAATTTTTTATCTGAAATTATAAATTGTAGATATTTAAATTATTATTACTCGCCAACTGAGATTCAAGAATATGTTAACAACTGGTCTAAGAAAGCAACTGATTCCTTTATTTCTTATACTGAAAATGAGTATAGAATGTATGAAGAACTAACACTAGAAAATGCTCATTTGGATTATATTCAAGTAAATCATTATATAGATGAAGGATGTTTATGTAAAGCATGTTTTATAAAACGCAAACAATTGGCTATACAAATAATTAATGGACAACAAGTAACTGAACGAATTATTCATTCTGAAGCAAAGAATGAACTTATTGTGAAACGCGTTGAGAAAGCAAATTATATTAACACACATAATGCTTCAATCCAGCCAATAATAAGAGGAGGGCGAAAAAATTTTAACAGCGAAATGAATAACATTGTTAGAAACAATAGATAAATATAAATATAAAAATTGAATAATAAATTAATATGTTTATTATTCAACATACTAACAATTATAATGAAGACCGAGTTATTTTCATTTAACAATACGGAGTATACTATATATATTGGTCAAAATAAGAGTGAAAATTGGGATCTAATTGATGCTGCTGATAGCACAGATATATGGTTTCATATTTCAAATCATCCATCTTGTCATATTATTTTGAAAAATATAAATTGTGTCAAAATACGAGATATACCACGGCAAGTAATTAAAAGAG
>JACCDO012332771.1_pt1 | contig 10045 bp, 11 predicted proteins | sample 7446101 | NCBI WGS metagenome assembly JACCDO01 (sample SAMN15323440, study PRJNA562643) | freshwater metagenome | isolation source: river surface water | place: USA:Blue River Watershed | collected 2017-08-16
CCAGAATCACAATCTGGGACTCTACCAACTGAGCTACGTCCGCCGTTGTAGAGGTGACATTATAGCTTTTTGCTCAAAAACCTGTCAAAAATGGCCTATTTAGGTAGTTTCAAACTCAAAAGCAGCCCAATCACCAAGGCATAGGCTGGCATCGATGAAAAAGTCCGTAATGGCAGCTTTGCTTTGTACTTTAGCTAAACCATGATGATCTGAAAGCCTTTGGCGCCAGTAACGAGACCCAGCTCTACCGTGAGCCAGACCCAAAATATGTCTTGTGAATGCGCCTATATAAAAAGGTTTGTTTTTGGCTTTACATTCATCAAACCAAGCATGAACCTGCTTTACCAATGCAATCTGAATGCGGTGCCACTCGGTCTCACTGAAGAGATAACCTGCAGCATCGCCATTGGTGTTGATGAGATCGTCCCAGCCTAACAGCAGCGCTGGAAAATGATATGCCGCTCTACCGACCATGAAGCCATCAAAATCATCCCAATGTCCAGCAATCTGCTCATTCGATTCCAGACCACCGTTGAGTAAGACTTTCAAATGAGGAAACTGTTTTTGCGCGTCCAGTCTGAGTTTTGCAGCTACCTCATATCTCAATGGCGGTTTACTGCGATTCTCTTTAGGTGATAAACCTTTTAATACCGCATTGCGCGCATGAATCGTTACCTGACTTGCGCCAGCTTCTGCCACCGCCAAGATAAAGTTGAGTGCAAATTGATAGTCCTGCTCTGAGCTTGCAGCATCCATGGAATCCAAACCCAGTCGATGTTTTACTGTAACCGGAATATCTACCGCACGCTTCATCGCTTTCACGCAATCGGCCACCAGATTAGGTTCGGCCATCAAGCATGCACCAAAAGCGCCGCGCTGTACTCGCTCAGAAGGGCAGCCGCAATTTAAATCAATCTCGTTATATCCCCACTGCTGAGCTAGTTCAGCTGATTGAGCTAAATCGCTCGGCTCTGAACCACCTAACTGCAGCACGACTGGGTGTTGATCTGATGAAAAATCTAAATGACGTGGAACATCACCATGTAATAAAGCGCCGGTTGTTACCATCTCGGTATAGAGGACAGCCTCTTTAGTCAGCGTACGGTGAAATGATCTGCAATGGCGATCAGTCCATTCCATCATGGGCGCAACAGCCAGGCGCTTCTTGGGTGTGTTAGTCATGCACTTCTTAAAAATATCGAATTGATCACTATTTTAAATGGAGAAGGCAAAAGAAAAGAGGTAAGCAAACTTACCCCATCTTGAAAACATACTGAAGTGCTAATTAAGTGAGATCTAACGTAATTTAGAGAGTTTTGCCTCTAAATCTACTGCCAAATCCAAGGCACCCATATAACCAGATTTCAGATGCGCAGGAAGATCAGGGTCGCCGACCATACTGCCTAACGTTTCTACTAAGCTATACACAATTCCCTTTGCGGCGCTCGCAGGAATCGTACTGCTAGAGACTGCCTGATCAATATGATTTACCGCATCTAAGAAGTAATCATGACCAGGCAATCCATCAGGGTCTAAGGGTTCCATACTCATAGCATTTGATCCGCTTTATAGAAAAACTTACGTGCATAAGCCAGAATTTCTTTATCAGAAGGATGGTCTACAGTTTCTACACCGACGATGTTGGCAGCAATCTTTGGATCATGGTGATGCGCATGTTTGATTAACTCAAGCTTTGCTGAACCAGGTCCGAGAACTAAAATTTCTTTAGACTCATTAACGGCATTGATCACTGAATGTAAATATTTCTCATCCAACTGCAGTCTACCGCTACCTACTGCGCCACCTTTGTGATGCAAATGCTGATGTGATGACTTTGTTCTGATAACTTCTGCTTCGCTAGCTGATTCGCTTAAAAACATGATGTGCGCTTCTTGATGATCGATCCAAATGACTGCATGATTAAATGACATTGTTTTCCTGTACAAATGATATTGAATCTTTCACGATACTCCCTTTTGATAAGAGAATCATGACAATTGTTGATTTGGATCAAATAGGGTCATTTGACTCATCAAGCTTCTGGCCTCATAGGTGATGGGGTCTTGGAAATGAATCTCCTTAGCCAGTAATTGCAGTGGCTTAGAGAAGTCGAGATCATATTCTTGGTATGGCGTTAAGACGGGGTAGATTTGATCATTTTTAATGGGAATCCCCAGGGCATTCAGATGGCAGCGCAATTGATGCTTTTTGCCGCTTCCCGGACTTAAGCGATACCTTGCCCAAGGCTGGCTGTTCTCGATGAGCTCTATATAGGTATCGGTATTAGGCTGACCTGCTACCTCCTGCATTTGCAAGAAGTGCTCAGACTCCTCGATACGACTTTGATAAGTCATGGGTAATTTAGCAACTACCTGCTGAGAATAGGGTGCAATAGCTTCATATACTTTTTTAACTAAGCGATCTCGAAATAAATTCTGGTAGAGCGCCCTCTCTGCAGACTGAACAGAAAAGATCACTAGGCCAGCTGTATCTCGATCAATCCGATGAATAGGACTGAGCTCCTGAAATCCAGTCTTCTTTTTGAGTCTATTAAGGAGGGTTTGATGAAGGTAAAGACCACTTGGTGTAACGGGTAAAAAATGGGGTTTATCGGCCACCAAAATATGCTCATCTTGAAAAAGAATATGCTCCTCATAAGGAATCTCAGGCTCCCTATTTAAGCGCCTAAAGTAAAGCAAATGAATATTAGGCTGATAAGGATCGTTGGCTGCTACCGCTTGACCATCCAAGCTCATGATTAAGCCATCCGCAAAGCGTTCTAGCCACTCTGCAGGATCAATATGTGGGAAGTTACTGGTAAAAAATTCCAGTAAATTGGCGTAATTCTGCGCTGATGGCAAATAGACCCGTGAAGAAGAAACTCCCTCGGAATTCACTTTCATCCCACACACCTACAAAATATCGATGACCACATTATCCTGCAATTGCTGATAGGCCGAAGGGGCTTATACTTTCGGGCAAAGGCGAGAATCTATGAATAGCAAATCAACTGGTATTTTTCCCATTCGATACACCCCATTTGTACTGTGTGTCTTCGGTAGCTTAGTGAGCTTGCTCACCTTAGAAAAATATGAATGGGCATGGCATATCTTTATCGTGACCACCCTTTTATCTGGCATTGGAATTTATGATTTATTTCAAACCAGAATGTCGATTCTTCGTAATTACCCCATCATTGGGCACTTACGCTTTTTACTAGAATATATCCGCCCAGAAATACGACAGTATTTTATTGAGGGCGATAACGACCAAACCCCCTTCTCTCGCGAACAAAGAACTTTAGTCTATTCCCGGGCTAAGGCAGTTCCCGACTCCATTCCTTTTGGTACTACATTAGATGTGATGGCTCCGGGTTACCAGTGGATCAATCAGTCCTTAGCTCCTACTAAGATTGCTAGCCATGATTTTCGGGTTCTGATTGGCGGCAATGATTGCAAGCAACCCTATAACGCGAGTATTTTTAATATTTCTGCTATGAGCTTTGGCTCACTCAGCGCTAATGCAGTCATGGCCTTAAATCTAGGCGCCAAAAAGGGAGGCTTTGCTCACGATACAGGCGAAGGTTCTATCTCTCAATACCACCGCATACATGGTGGTGATTTGATTTGGGAGATTGGCTCAGGCTATTTTGGCTGTCGTAACCATGATGGCAGCTTTAATGCAGAAAAATATTCTGAGAATGCATTAGATCCTCAAGTCAAAATGATTGAAATCAAACTCAGTCAAGGTGCCAAGCCAGGTCATGGCGGCATCCTGCCTGGCAAGAAGGTTACCGCAGAGATTGCTGCCGCTAGAGGTGTACCTGAAGGTGAAGCCTGTATTTCACCGTCTTCTCATAGCGCCTTTTCAAACCCAATTGAGCTGATGCATTTTGTCCAAAAATTACGTGATTTATCTGGCGGCAAACCAGTAGGCTTTAAGCTATGTATTGGCCATCCATGGGAATGGTTTGCCATGGTCAAGGCTATGCTAGAAACCAATATTCACCCTGATTTCATAGTAGTGGATGGCTCAGAAGGTGGAACTGGCGCCTCACCTGTTGAATTTACCAATCACGTTGGTACGCCGCTTCAAGAAGGCTTACGCTTGGTTCATAACACCCTAGTGGGTGTCAATTTACGAGACCATATCAAAATTGGTTGCTCGGGGAAAATCATCAGCTCATTTGATATGGCCGTTGCCTTTGCCCTTGGAGCTGACTGGTGTAATAGCGCTCGAGGATTTATGTTTGCAATTGGCTGTATTCAGGCTCAGGTCTGTAATACTGGCTTTTGTCCCACTGGTGTGACAACCCAGGATCCTCAACGCCAAAAGGCTTTAGTAGTTCCCAATAAAGCGGAGCGTGTATTCAATTTCCATCACGAAAGCTTAAGAGCTCTTAAGGAATTGGTGGAAGCTGCAGGCCTTCATCATCCCGGAGAAATAGATGCCCCTCACATTGTTCGTCGAATCAATAAAAACGAGGTCCGACTTCTTTCAATGCTCTTACCTGAAATGCCAGCAGGTCTCCTATTAAAAGATAGCTTTGTGGATGAGTCTTCTCATCTATCGCGCGTATATGAACTCTATTGGCACAGAGCTCAAGCAAATAGCTTCTCAGCACTTGCGGCTTAAGCATTCACCACATTCTTGCTTAAATCCCAGAATTAAGCTGTCTCATGCCCCATAATAGGGATTACTCTGTTTATAATTTGTATTGATTAGCAATTTTCGCCAACCCCTGTTAATAAAGGCCTTATATGAAAATATTACTTCCAGTTGATGGCTCAAAATCATCTCTTAATGCAGCAAAGTACGTAGCAAAGCTTGTCAAAGATCTACGTAGTAAGTGCTCTGTAACTTTAGTGAGTATTCATGACGATATTGGTCTGGGACACGTTAAACAATTTGTCGCTAACAGCGTGATCGACGATTACTTACGCGAAGTCAGCGAAAAAGAACTAAAAGCTGCTCAAAAAGCTTTAGATGCTGCAGGTGTTAAGCACAATATGGCGATTAAGCGTGGCAATATTGCCCAAGAAATACTGGCTCTTGCTAATAAAGAAAAGTTTGATTTAATCGTGATGGGCTCAAAAGGCAGGACTGGAATCATGGACTCATTGATGGGATCAGTCGCGCAAAAGGTTAGCTCAGGCGCCAAGCAAGCTGTTTTACTCATTAAGTAAGCACCTTATATGAGCATATTGTTGCTCCTATTCGCCCCCGGCATCTTTGCAATTTTTTGGCTTATCAGATTGCAAATTTGCCTGGCAAGAGTGCGCTACCTAGTCGACACCTACGGCTTAAGTCGTAAAAAATTACGTTCCCTGAAGTGTAAGGAAGTAAAGCAACTACGTTCTAGCCTTGATCAACTGCAACGAGATGAGGATGCTAGTGGAGTGGACAACTTAGCCCGCCCTTATCGAGCGTAATACCGCTCTTTAAACCACAGAGCTATCGATACCAAGCCAATCATGATAGGCACCTCTACTAGAGGCCCTATCACCGCAGCAAACGCAGCCCCTGAATTGATCCCAAACATAGCAATTGCTACGGCAATAGCTAATTCAAAGTTATTACTTGAAGCTGTGAACGATAAAGTACAACAACGTTTGTAATCGATTCCTAATTTATTGGTTACCCAGAAAGTCAGCAAGAACATCACCAAGAAGAAAACCAATAAGGGAATAGCAATGGTCACCACATCCATTGGCAAACTTAGTATCAGACTCCCCTTTAGGCTAAACATCACCACAATGGTAAATAGCAGCGAGATTAAAGTGATCTTGCCAATACGCGGAACAAAATGCTCGTGGTACCACTCTTTAGTAACAAACTTGAGCATCAGCACGCGCGTCAGAATGCCTGCAATACAAGGAACACCCAAATAAACCAGGACACTTTGAGCAATCTCACCCATGCTTACACTGACGTTGGATCCAGCCAAACCAAAGTATGGCGGAAGTACTGTTAAGAAAAAGTAAGCGTAAACACTAAAAAATAGCACCTGGAATAGCGCATTAAAAGCGACTAAGCCAGCGGCATACTCGGTTGACCCCTTCGCCAAATCATTCCAGATAATGACCATCGCAATACAGGGTGCGATACCAATGAGTATCAGACCAGCCATATATTCGGGCTGGTCAGGGACAAAAGTAATTGCCAAAAAGAACATTAAAGCTGGAGCAATAATCCAATTCATTAAAAAGGAGATGGCGAAGATGCGCTTATCTTTGAAGACGTCTGGCAAATCTTCGTAGCGTACTTTTGCAAATGGGGGATACATCATCAAGATCAATCCCACCGCAATTGGAATATTGGTTGTGCGTACCTGAAACGAGTTGATGAAGCCCTCAATGCCAGGAAAGAAAAATCCTAGCCCAATACCCAAGGCCATAGCAGCAAAAATCCAAACCGTTAAGTAACGATCCAGAAAGGAGAGTTTTTTAGATAATGTGCTCATTCCTGTGTATGAATCGCTTTAAGACTTAATGAGTCAAGTTTATCGAGGGGCATGGCAGCCAATATATCCACCCTCTTTTTCAAACCATTCATCACTTCATTAAAGGCCGCCTTCTTCTCAAGATCACTACCCTTCACCTGCGATGGATCTGGGAAGCCCCAATGTGCTGTAGCTGGTTTACCCGGCCAGAAAGGACATACTTCGCCAGCCGCGTTATCACATACAGTGATAATGAAATCCATCTTTGGAGCATCAGGCTGTGCATACACATCCCAACTCTTAGATTTGAGTAAGGTTATATCCAGCCCTAGCTCTTTTGCAATTTCAGCAGCATACGGATTAACGCTTGTACCAGGAGTAGATCCTGCAGAGAAACCCCTCAGCTTTCCACTCGGATGAGTTGAGGCTAATGCCTCTCCAATAATCGAGCGTGCTGAATTATGAGTGCACAAGAAGAGAATATTGTACTGCTTCATAGTGACTTCACTTTCTTGGCCGCCTTTACGGGTGTGCAGACCTCTCCTCCACAACAGTTCTCAAGTAAAAATCCACTTAGCTCTTCGACCAGTCCAGCATTAGGTCGGTAAACCAGGTTTCTGCTTTGCCGTTCTACTAACAACAACTTAGCCTGCACCAGTTCTTTTAAGTGAAAGCTCAGTGTGGCATTGGGTATGCCCAGTTTTTCAATAATCTGCCCGGGGGTTAAACCCAGATCACCCTTTTGCACAATGAGGCGGAAGATATTCAGACGGGATTCTTGCCCTAGGGCTAAAAAAGCTTGAACTGCAATAGTATTTTTCATATTTCCAATTATATAGAAATATATGACAGCTATATGACAAGGCATTTTGATCCCGTCATAAGCAATGATTTATTTCTTTAGCTTGCCAAATGCTGCTGCCATCGCATTATTGATGGGAGCGGACTGTCTACGGTCATCTTGAGGCTTTCTGGAGTCAACAGATTTGGGACGATTAGGGGCTCTTTGCTCTGGCTTCGCTCCTGACTTAGGGGCCTCATCAGATAAGCGCATCGTTAAGGCTATGCGCTTGCGCTTTTCATCAATCTCTAAAACCTTCACCCTGACTACCTGTCCTGCTTTAACAACGCTATGGGGATCCTTCACGAAAGTATTGGACAGTGCTGAAATATGGACCAGGCCATCTTGATGAACACCAATATCAACAAAGGCACCAAATGCCGCCACATTGGTAACTACACCTTCTAAAACCATATCAGTCTTTAGATCACTGATTTTTTCTACACCCTCTTTAAAGGTCGCAGTAGTAAATTCTGGTCGGGGATCACGTCCGGGCTTTTCTAATTCTTTAATAATGTCAGTTACTGTTGGAAGGCCAAACTGGCTATCTACATATTTTTCTGGTGAAAGTGATTTAAGAAGACCGGCATCGCCAATAACTTCTTTAACACTCCTCTGAATATCCTTCAAGATTTTCTCAACCAAAGGATAGGACTCGGGATGAACTGCAGATGCATCGAGAGGATCATCGCCATTCATAATGCGCAAGAAACCAGCTGCTTGCTCATAGGTCTTTTCGCCAAGACGAGGCACACTCTTGAGATCTGCTCTCGATTTAAACGCACCCTTGCTATCTCGATAAGCAACAATACCTTCCGCAACGGTTGAGCTCAAGCCTGAAACCCTGGCTAGCAATGGAGCAGAGGCGGTATTGACGTCAACACCAACCGCATTTACGCAATCTTCTACCACCGCTACAAGTGATTTTGCCAATTGGGTTTGCATTACATCATGTTGATATTGGCCTACCCCAATAGACTTGGGATCAATCTTGACTAGTTCAGCCAATGGATCTTGCAATCTTCTTGCAATAGATACAGCACCTCGCAAGGACACATCCATCCCTGGTAATTCTTTTGAGGCATATTCAGAGGCAGAGTAAACCGATGCACCCGCTTCAGAAACCACAATCTTGGTCAACTTTAGATCTGGACGCGCCTTAATAAGGTCTTGCGCTAATTTATCAGTCTCTCGTGATGCAGTGCCATTACCAATCGAGATTAAGGTAGCTTGATGCTTCTCTGCTAACTTCGTAAGAGCATGGAGTGATCCAGCCCAATCATTCTTAGGTTGATGGGGATAAATCACTTCGGTATCAACCACCTTTCCAGTAGCGTCTACTACAGCTACTTTCACGCCTGTACGCATACCAGGATCAAGGCCAATAGTGACCCTAGGTCCCGCTGGCGCTGCCAATAACAAATCTTTAAGATTGCGTGCAAAGACATTAATCGCCTCGGTCTCAGAGCGTTCGCGTAGAGCAGTCATTAGTTCTGATTCCAAATGCAAGGAGCATTTAACCCGCCAGGTCCAGCGCACAGTATCAGCCAACCAAGCATCGGCCTGGCGACCTTCATTTTTAATCTTGAAATGATTGGCAATACGATTCTCACAAGGATTATGTGGTGCATCCCACTTCAGCTTTTCCTCTTCGCTATCCAAGCGCAGATTAACCACCAGTATTTGTTCGCGCCTACCTCTAAATAAAGCTAAGGCACGATGTGATGGAATCGCTTTAATAGGCTCAGAATAATCAAAGTAATCAGCAAATTTCTCACCTTCTTGCTCTTTACCAGCAATCACCTTGGACTCTACAACGCCATGGTCTTGCAAGTACTCTCTAAGAGACTGAACTAGCGTAGCGTCTTCAGCAAACCGCTCCATCAGGATTTGACGAGCACCCTCTAAAGCACTCTTAACATCAGGTACGCCTGCGTTAGCACCTTGCTCGGTTGTGAAGGCTTCTTTGATGTACTTGGTGGCCTCCACCTCTGGATCTAATTTAGGATTATTGAGTAGGTCGTTTGCCAATGGCTCTAAGCCGGCCTCTAAGGCTATCTGCGCCTTAGTTCTACGCTTGGGCTTGTAGGGCAAATATAGATCTTCTAATCGAGTCTTGTCCTCAGCCAGCATGATTGCCTTTTGCAATTCTGGCGTCATCTTGCCCTGCTCTTCAATTGATGCCAAGATAGTTTTACGACGATCTTCTAACTCTCGCAAATAGCTCAGGCGCTCTTCCAATAAGCGCAACTGCGCATCATCTAGACCGCCGGTGGCTTCTTTGCGATACCGAGCAATAAAAGGTACGGTTGCACCCTCATCCATCAAGGCTATAGCAGCAGCTACTTGGGCAGGTTTAGCAACTAACTCTTGAGCTAGACGTTGTTCAATCGATGGCAACATGTTTTCAGTTTTCTAATACTTGTAGGAATTTATATTTTTGGAATATTGATTGCATTGAAGAACAAAAGCCACCCGTAGGTGACTTTTTTGTAGCTAAGCTAGCTTATTCGCGCGATGCTTTCTTACGCTCATGCTCTTTGAGGTAGCGTTTACGAATACGAATACTCTTAGGTGTTACTTCAACCAACTCATCATCATCAATAAATTCCACTGCGTATTCTAGGTTCATGGCAATTGGAGTTACCAAACGGACCGCTTCGTCTGTACCAGATGCGCGTACGTTCGTTAATTGTTTGCCCTTAATCGGATTAACAACCAAGTCGTTATCGCGACTATGGATGCCGATCACCATGCCTTCG
>JACCDO011051264.1_pt1 | contig 10044 bp, 12 predicted proteins | sample 7446101 | NCBI WGS metagenome assembly JACCDO01 (sample SAMN15323440, study PRJNA562643) | freshwater metagenome | isolation source: river surface water | place: USA:Blue River Watershed | collected 2017-08-16
AATTCGACCATCCAGCCAGGCCAGAACATCGAGTTCCACCGTCGGGCTGGCGAGAAGGGCTGATTTGCCCTTTTAATATCTGGGGGAGGGCACCTTCGTGGTGTCCTCCCCCAACTACCATACAACTAAAAAAGGTGCCATTATCATGCTGTTCGACAAAATTAAGCTAAACTATCCAAATATTTGGGTAAAAAATACTGATTCGGCACGAATCATTGATCTTATCATTAACACTGTTGACAGAGAGTTCTTTACTATCGATTTTGTCAACGGCTACAGTCAGTACATTGACGGACAGTGGAAGCCTATTCTTGTACCTAATCCTGCCGCAGAAATGACGGGTGGACCAATGTACATCACCACTTCTGACCCAAGTCTTGCTTTTCCTCACATCATGGAATATTATCCAACGCTGGATAAGCCATGCACGTTCTTCTTGAATCTTTTTGGGGATCCCACCATGATGCTATCTGGTCTTGGTGGACACATCATGCATTTCAGAGACAAGTATCGTAGCGCATTCTGGGCAGATGATTTCTCCCAGATGCCGTTGCAACTTGTTTTTATCAGCGGACAAGATTGTCCTGAAGAGCTCGCTCACTATTTCCACATCTCTGAAGATCTATATCCGAACCAGGCTGAGATCGCACAGATTGTGACTCACATCAACTCTGCTGCACATGATCGTCTTGCTGACAGCAACGACATCAAGGATCTTGTCACTGCTGGTCTTGGACTCACCGAATCCGAGTTCATCAACCTGTGCTTGACTTCTGTTGTCAGCACACAAAAACTTGATGCCAAGTTCATCTATGACACCAAGATGGCACAGATCAAGCGTAACGGCATTCTGGAAATCATCAAGCCTCAGATTTCTTTCGACAACATCGGTGGTCTTGACAACATCAAGGACATCATCCGTCGCACCGCTACACTACGAACCAATACTGAAAAGGCAAAATCTTTCGGTATCACACCTATCCGTCGTCTGCTGATGGTTGGCATTCCTGGCACCGGTAAGTCAGCCATCTGTCAGGCAACCGCAAACGAGCTAGGTTTGGACCTGGCACGCACTGGCATCAGTCAGGTCATGAATAGCTTCATCGGCCAGTCAGAGGCCAACATGCGTGCAGTGTTCAAGCAGATCAAGGCTATGAGCCCGCTATGCGTGTGGATTGACGAGTTTGGTCGTGACCTTTCGGGTGGGTCAAGCTCAAGCCATGTTGATGGTGGCACCACAGATCGTGTCCATGGTGAGTTCCTCACTGGACTTCAGGAACTTCCAGAAGACACGTTCTTGATGTGTGCAGCTAACCAGCTTGATGCGTTACGTCCAGAAATGTTGCGCGCAGATCGTTTTGACAAGATTTTCTTTGTCGGTCTACCATCTTATGAGGAGCGCCAGGCGATCTTCAAAATTCATTTGAGCAAGATTGACACCGATCATGTTTACGACTATGATGCTCTGGCACAGTCGTCAATGTACATGACTGGCGCAGAGATTGTATCTTTGATCAAAGAAGTAAAGTTTTATGTTGTCTCTGAGGACTTCAGACCGATCAACACCCAAGACATTCTTCACTATATTCCTAAGATGAAGAACACAATTTGGATCAAGCATCCGGCCATGGTCACATCCATGTACGAGTATGCTCTTGCACAGTGGGATTGGGCATCAAGCGATCAGATGCGTGAGGCATCGATCATTCTTGGTAAGACCCCTCAGAAGCAGAATAAAGTTGCCTCTTGGGCATGAGAATAGGAGAATATGATGAGCGAATTTGATACTGACGATTTTATGTCAGACATGAACAATCCTGAAATTGTTGACAAGCAGGATACCAAAGAGTATCAGCAGGACCTGTACAAGAAGTGGTTTCGTTCCAAGACTCAGTCAGGCTTTGTTGCTATCAAGCCTTGGTTCAAAGCGTTGAAGATGAAAATTGATATCGGTAAAACTTCTCCAGAAGGCAAACTGATTTCCAGCACCAACGTATTCGTTGATGCCATCGACTTTGGTGCATACCTCAAGGCCATCAACAATCGTACCGCAATCAACATCTACAATGCCAACGACAAGCTGGGCATCCCCACTGCAGAAGGTTTTGCTTCTTATGGTGGTGGCATGATCGACGGCAAGCCTGTCAGCAGAATCTTCAAGGCGCATTATTGGATGAACGGCGAAACCGCTGACCCGACCGCATTCGTGTGGAAGTGTGGACATTTCGTTGCTCGCAAGTCCGACAGCGGCGCGTTCATTCCTGACATGAAGCAGATGATTTCCGTTGACTCCATCAAGGTCACTCGTCAGGATGTTTCTTCTATTTCATATCTGATGGATCTTTCTATGGTATCATATGTGTCCAACAATACAGATTGGTACGCTAATGACAAATGAATCGAACATCCCCGACTTTGATCAAGAAACAGCAGAGTTTTTTGCTCGACTTTTCCAAGATTCTTTAAGTGGCATCAAGGCCCAGTTGATTGACCGTGTTGCTACCATGGAAGAAAGCCTTGAGAAAATGGAGAAGCAGGTTGCAACACTGATCTTAGGATATGGTGAGCAAGCTGTCTTTATGGAAGCTTTGGTTGCACAAATTGCTTTCGCATCAGATGATGCACGACGCACATTCCAAGAAGATGTCACTCGTGCTCGTAAACAAATGTTGGAGGTAATGAATGACGCCTCAAAAGGTTTCTTGGCTGACGATGATCCAGGAGTTGCCGCAGCCCTTGGCGACTTGGCTGAAAGAAAGTTATCTGACACAGATAGCTGACATGTCATGCGTTGTAATGGTCAATTTTGACACATTACGACTCATCAAAGATCTTTCTTACATGTCAAAAATTTATCCGATTGTAAAATCAATTTATCCTGATATGACATCATTGTATATCACTAACAATTGTTTTACAGAACATATCAAGAGCGGAAAAATAGAATTATATTCTGTTGAGAAAAATGGCAACTAACTCTTTCATATTTTCAAATCCTGATGAAATGTACAGTTATTACACTAAGACATTTCAAGTACATGGTGTCAAACACGTTGACACCAAAGAAAAATATTTTATATACAGGAACATAAAGAAGTTATACAAACTTTTTCATCCTATTGAGTCCAGTAGTCACGGAATTATCACTGACGAAAACCGCGATGATTATGTTGTAAATCGGTTTACAACTGGTGCTTTTGCGCCCTTAGAACTAGAGTATGATCCAAAAACATTAGATTCTTTAAATCAAGATTTTGAAGAATGGAATAACAATAATTTTGGAACATACATCTATCCTCATTCTAAAACTTTATTCCGTAAAACAGTTCATTCGAATCTTCCAGATTCAGTGTATTCCCCGATGTTTTCTTCCTTAAAAGAAGAAGATCTTATCGACGCAACAGGGCAATACGTTACCTTTATCAATAAAAAAATTTCTCAAGAAACTTTTGATAAATTCTTCCTATCAAAAGATTTTGATCCAAAGATGTTAAGTGATTTCATTGAGCATTATGAAATGATTCAAAAAGACAACATCTTTTATCAGAAAAAAATTGGTGAACTGTGCGATCTCACAGAAAAAGTGATCGCTGAAGTTGAAGCGTTGCGCACACAACTTAACAACAAAAATCTTACTACTTGGTATTAATGGGGAATCATGACAACTAAAGCTTATATCAATATTCCGGCCGGGAGCGATGCTATACCGTTCAGGTCGGATAAAGTGCTACTTCCTTTTACTGCAACTATTGATATGTCATCGCTAGACGATAGTGCATATATTGCAGGAGAATTCCAGGGAATGAGTTACAAACTTTATTTCCAGCATTCAGATCAGATCCCTGTAGCTACATTCTTCTATGACTATTTTAATTCCGGAACGATTTATATCAACATGACCGGACATACAGTATATGGAGTAAAGCCAGCATTTATGGAAGCCCATCAAAAACTTTTCTTTGATGACGAAAAAAACTTTTCTTTGAAGGCGTATCCTTTCTATGCAAACAGCTTAGAAGCAAACTACATAGATCATGGATACATGACTGCAACTGAATACGGTGATGCATTCCTATATCGTATGAGTGTCGAGGCACCTATTGGATACCTTTTCCGCACTGATGATTTCATTAAAGTTTTCACGCACGAACAAGAATTAAGTTTCTCGGCGGCTGGAGAAGATGTCAGCAATGTTCCTTTCGATTTGTTTAGCGATTTTTCCGGTACCCCTGATCCACAACTGGTAGGAAAGTTTAAAGAACTTTGGCCAAAAACTAGTGGTAAAGAAAATAATTTTACCTCGTTAAAAGAAATCACACAAGAAGATTATGAAAGAGTGACTCTTATTAGAAGAATCACTCAGATCGCTGAAGCACAAAATACTCAGGACAATCAAACTTACATCCAGTGTAAATATTATTCTTACATTGGTTTAGAAGATGATGTTATTTCGCCAGAGTATAAGTTTGCGAACCATATCACTGGATTCCCGTCATGTTCGAATCCAGTGATATCTTCAGGAACAAGTTTGCAGATGTGCGCTCACAGAGCACAGCGTTCGTCATCGTGCACAGTATTTGAACCACGTCAAGAAACTGTGACGTCGGTGACAATCACCCCAAATAATTCTACTAGAAACATCAACTTTTCTCTCACTAAATCTTTGACAGAAAAGAACATCAAAGTATTTGTTATCACAAATGATACAGATGATAACGTACTTGGCTCAATGTCTATCCCACCAAACATTTCAGACATTGACGCACAACTCCATGCAAATGAAGTTTTTGATGAATATGTTTCATGCTACACTGAGCACACAAAGTCTCCAACAGAAGAAACTGTGAACGAAGCTCAAGTTGAGCGCAAATACATTTCTACTCTTATAGAGGCATAAGATGAACACATATCTGCGCATCGATGCGCAAGATGACCCTACTCTATCGTACTATAGCATCACCCATAAAAGAGGGGCCACCAACGAATATCTTCAACGAGCATACAGTGAAATTCGATGGAGATATGGTCTCAGCGAAAATGATGATAGAGTTCTTGTACAGTTCAAAAGTCTTTTGAAGAATAAGAACTTTGCAAGGTTGTTTGGTACAATATCTGAAAAATTAGCTATGATGCTTGACGAGAACATCGATAGTATCGAAAAGCTTGATTTATCAACTCTTCCAGTTCATGTTGAATTAGATATTTACAACCAGTACGAAATTCCACTTTCCAATATTTTAGAACAATGTACACGTAACAGTAAAGAAAATATTCCTGAAAACTTTTTTCCTTTAGCTGTACGTCAAATTCTTCCTAATGGAAACTATTTTGTTGAACGTCCACCTTTTCAACTTGAAGTGCCGATAACTAAAAGTTCTTCAGTAAAAGTATGGATGCCATGGACGATGACTGCCATCAACAAAGAAAATCGTACAGATGCGTATTTATTTTTTGGATCTAAGAAACTAGAAACAGCAGACGACAAATATCTTCCCTGTGTATTTCCCAACATTTATGGGAGTGGAAAAATTTGTTTCTCCAACAGCTTGTACGATGCAGGATTTGATCTTCACTCTGCATTTGATCTTCGATACACCTATTCATTCTTGTTCAATGAATATATCAATGGTGGATGGAATCAAGATCTAGGTTCAAATCTGGGTCAGTTGTTTTGGAGCGCACATCAATTTGTTAATGATCTTATTAAAAATAAGTCTCATCAGCAATTTCCGATGATTGCGAAATTCTTCAACGTTACCAAAGAGGATATGAAAGTAAGCTATCCTAGACTTACTGATAAAGCCTACAACAAGATGTATGATAAAATTCGTGGGACTTGGGCGATGTCGGTCAAAGACATGTACCAGTACACGTTCTTGGCTTTATCATGTTTTTCTCTTGAAGAAACATTGAAGTTCTACGAAGAAGTATCACTGCATTCATCCAATATTGCAAGAACATTTGGAGATATAACAAAAGATCTTTCCATTAATGTTTCTCAAACTTTAATCACAAATTTTGTGAAACAAATAAGATCACAATCAGATATATCATTAAATAATATTAATGGAACAATAAATATTATTTTCTTGAATCCACAAACATCCAAGTTTTGGAACTCTTGGAACGCAGATTACAGTCGTGATTCTAGCACAGCAATTTTGTCAAGCTGCTCGACACAAGTAACTCATATCATTAATGACTTTATAGCAAAAGCTAAAAATAATATTTCCACAAATGGATATTATGTGATAGATGAAAGTATTGCGGATCAAAAGCAAGAAATCATTTATCACGAAGTAGACAATGGAAATTATTACGCTGACGCGCTAAAAAGATATTTTAACAATACTTCTGATCATATTGGAGATACCGATGAGTATCGAAATTCTGGAATTCAATAACGAAGTAAGCGTTGTTGCTAGAAAAAATATTCATTCTTCTTTTCATGTCAGTGAAGATATTAAGAATGTAAAATTCGAAACCTCAGCACCTCACGGATGTTTCGCTGACATTAACGGGATGATGGAAGTTTTTACTTCATCATGCAATTTTCCAACCGGCATTTTACCTCCTGGCGTTCTAGCAGTCACTGATACACATATTGTTTTTGAACGTCAACCAGAATATAAAACCGTTTTTGTAATTCCAAAGCTTCTTGATAATATTTCTGATCCGGAATCGGAAAGAGTATACACATATCAGCTGCCGATCCCATGGCAGCTGTACATCATTCAGTATGGCAACACTCTAGACGAAAACGGAAATACAATTCTTTACCCAGCCAATGTGCGTCTTCATTTCATGAAGAGCAACTTGACTCATGCAGATCAAGAATTGTATATGGCTCCATTGACAAACTTTTATGCCAATGGGACACTGTGCCGACCGATGTTTTCTTCGATGGAAGAGTTCGAAAGATATCCCAACACTATTGCTGGAGTTATCGAATCAGCATACGATTGGGTGTGGAATAGTGGATCAAACTTAGATTTGACCATATGTCCACTGGCAATGTATACTCAGTTCAGTCATTCTAACTATTACACAGTTGACGCCAGTAATACAATATGGAAAAATTATTTAAGTATCATTCAGCAAAGATCCGCTAACTACACCCAATATTATTGCGGGTTCGATGAAATCGATTTACTGTATCGAACTTGGGAAAAGTATTCTTTAGCAGAAGTTTCATCTTTTGACTGGCCTTCAAACTATATCACCACAGCATGGTATAGCGATGCAAAAATTCATGAAGATCTTTATTTTCAAGAATATTTGAAAACAGCTAGTACAAACGTTCGTTATGAAATGCATTGGGACGAAGAAGAAGATCAAGAGTACCAGTGCGAATATGAAGATGATGTGCCGTTAGAAGATCAATGTTATTGTCTACATCCTATTTACGATGTTGATAAAATGAGATTTTATGTGGATACGAATCTTTTACCGATAAAACCAAGAACATATCGGTCGACATTCCAAACTTTTATCAAGGAAACAATTCCTCCGACGATTGACTATGTTGATCCGAAGAAGTTCCATGATCTAAATGTTTTGAAGATTCTGCATAGTGTTTGATTTTTATCTACATTTATGATACTATATATAGTATAAACTTTTATAAAGGTGGATAAAATTGAGCAAAACCTCGTATTCCGAACCTGTCTTCACACGATCAGAAGTAGCGCAAATATTAAATGTCACTACGCTCACTGTCTCCAATCGTGAGAGAGATAAAAAATATCCTCAACCAAAGAGAGATATGAATAATTATCGAGTGTACTCACTCAATGATGTGTTCAATCTTCAACTCATTACTTTCGATGCAATTGATCCAAAGCCCATCATTTCCATCCTTTATGACAAAGGATATAATGATATTAAAGCGTTAGGTCAAATGATTGATACAGTGCTATCAAAGAGAACACATTAAGGATAATTATGTCAGATAATAAAGAATTTGAAGAAGATGATTTAAACGAATTTTCTTTAATTGAAGAAAACCCAGAAAACATCCAGACAGATGTTGTTATGGAAATGAAGATTGGTATCTACAATCTTTTCATCGGCCTATACAACCATCTTATGGTAGAATATGGACCCATCGAGGCGATCAAGCAATCAACTGATTTCCTTGAAGAAATTGTTATCAACTTTAGAAGTGCCCTAGAAAAATAGGAGAAACATAATGCTAGACCCACAGAACCTTGTTACCATTTCCGGTGGCATTGTCGCAGACCCAGAGTCAGTTGCCGATGGACGTATCATGAAGATCCGTCTTGGAGTTGACTATGCTGGATCAGAGAAGGACACCAACAACAACTCAGGCTACTTCGATGTCGTCTACTATCTCAAGGATGGAAACGACTACGCAAATAAGAACGCTGCCTTTGTTGCCAAGCAGGTGAACGAGGGCAAGATGAAGAAGGGCACCACTGTGAACGTCATTGGTCGACTTGTTCAAGAGCGTTGGAAGCAGGACGAGCAGAGCCGTTCACGTATTGTCATTGTTGCAGAGCACATGACCTACGGACAGCGTGCAGCTGGCAAGTCTGATTCAGACAACACTGCTTCTGCAGCCAAGCCCGCAGCTAACAATTCGGTTCCTGCATCGTTCTGATGGAAGAGTTCAGCGAAGACCAAGTTAATTCTCTGATAGCCGAAGCGTTATCAAATGGTAAAGACCATGCCTTCGGTCCAGAGAATTATCTTGGTCTCGCAGAAACCGATCTGCTCGAAGTTCTATATAAGAAGTTGACAGAAAGATTTGAATTCGATTATGTCAACAACGTATTTGAAGATGTTCGAGCAGATATTGTTTCCAGAAAAGTTTCCATCACATTAAAAGATCTACACACTGTTACAAAAAACTGTAACAAATGTAATATATCGACGCAAGCAGAACTTCCAAAATGGAATGTGCAAGACCCAGATATTCTAGTGATTGTAGATCACCCTAACATTCCGCAACAAAGTATTTCTTTGATGGTTGACAGCTTCAAAAAAGCTGGACTTACATCAGATCAGTTATGTCTCACATACGTTAATCGTTGCCCGGTAAAACGAGCATACGAGAACGATGAAATCATCAACTGTTCACCATTTCTTCATCAAGAAATACAATTATTAAACCCTCGATTGGTTCTATGTTTAGGATCAATCCCTTCATCTGTACTTTTCGGTACGAACATGAAGATTAAAGATATTCGTGGACAAATTCTTTGGTTAGGATATTGGCCTATCATGACAACATATTCACCAAATTATGTTGTCAAACAGCAGTCTTTAGATTATTCTAATGCTGCGATTGAACAGTTTGAAAACGATATCTTACAAGCCCGTCAATTCATCACCAAACCAGTTAAAAAAGGTTTTCATCATGACGACTGACATTTGGACAGAAACAAGTATTCAAGAACTTTCTGATGAAGATCTCAAAAGTTTTCAAGATATTGTTTTAAAAGATGTCAAGAACAAAGTTTTCAATCTGAATGACAAGCAGATATTGGAAAATAATCTAGACCTATGGCTTTACTCTCTACAGGTTATTCGTAGAGAGATTGAACTTCAGCTAGCTCAGCACAAAACAAACATGAAGATCAAAATGCGTGATCTTCGTACTAACAACGCTTCCCCAGCAGAAGTAGAAGAGTTTTCTATTGTTGAGGAAAGTTGGCGCAACAATGCTATGAAGTTCTTAATGTCCATCGAAAGAAAAACCCTGTACGTAAAGTTGCTGCACCAAGAAGAGAAGTAATTAAATGGATCAAGAACTCGCATCATACAATCTTTTCAACTTGCATCTACATGATGCGACACTTGATGAACAAAACTCATTTAATTACTTGCAGTATCATTTACTGAACAAAGCAACAAACTATTTCTACAGATATCCTGAAATCAGTTTTGATGCGATGGGTGTTCTCATCTCCAACTTCGCCCTATTTTTTGCAAGAATCAAAGATGCTAAATCAGGCGACTCATTTGCGTTTAACGTTCCGATCAACGTGTTTCGGTTCATGCTGACAGCAGATGGAAATT
>JACCDO012160359.1_pt1 | contig 10043 bp, 6 predicted proteins | sample 7446101 | NCBI WGS metagenome assembly JACCDO01 (sample SAMN15323440, study PRJNA562643) | freshwater metagenome | isolation source: river surface water | place: USA:Blue River Watershed | collected 2017-08-16
CATGATAAAATAATAAAAACTTGATAATAACAATAATGACACTACTATATATGATGCTGCAGCACCTGCACCTAATTTAGCAAATGCACTTCTTGGAGCCATACTTTGTTTAAAATTTAAAGGCATAATCTTATATATTTAATTTATATTTTTTAAATGTAAAAATATAAATTAGTATGAATAATTAATAAAATTGTAAATATTAATTACATTTCTTATTCTAATTTTATTTTCTGAATTAGAAATATCCACATTTGATTCTTTTTCTGTTTTTAATTTATTTTTTTTATCAGGATTTATTGAAGATAAATTATTTAATTCTTCTTCTAATTCCTCTGTTAAAATTTCATCTGATTTTTTTGTGTCTAATTCAGATTTTGCTCCGTCTTGAATATAATTTATATTCAAGTCTAATACTTTGTATTGAGTTAAAGTCCAACACAAGTTATTATAATAAACAGAAAATCTTTCTAAATCTAAATTTTTATAATTATATTTTACCTTCTTATCTAGCACTATATAAGTTATAAAGTTTATTAAATTATTTGGATTAATTTTTTTACCTGAAATAATTTGATTATTTTCATGAGTAAGATATTTAAAATAATTTTTTAGAAGCACATCATAACTCATATTTGAAACTTTAGGAAGATAATCATTTCCTAACATTAAAGTTATAAGCACATAATCAAAACCCCATGTTTCTATTATTTTTTTATCCAAATTTATTTTTTTTTCTAGTTTTGTTAATTTATTAACATCAATAAATTTAATTGGTCTCAAATTTGACATTATATCTATTTGAATATTCTTGTTGATAATTAAAGAATAAGAAATTAATATCATATCAGAATCTTTACTAATAATACAAATTTTATCTTGTAACGAATTATATATTGATTCTAAAATTTTAAAATCTGCCTCTCCTTCTATTGAATCATCAATTATATCAATTTGAAATTTACCTACATAAATCTTTTTATATTTTTCAATTACATCGATTAAATAAGTTTTAAATGTTGATATAATGGTTGAACCTGCATAAATTGGTTGTTTATCATACTCATCTGAGTCTTTTTTATATTTACTTCTTAATTCTTGAGTTTGTTGCTTAGGATTAGTTAATAATTTTTTATCATATTTTCCATCAAAAACTAATATAAATTTTTTTGTTACTTTTAATGTATCAAATATATATTTGAAATAATCATAAACTCTTGAATATAAATCCATATCATTTTTACATTTATAAATCAAATAATGTATCATAAAATTACAATCTATGTACACATAATCATATTCTCTTAATTTTACACTTGGCTCTTCTTGATCCAAATGTTTTAAATAATCCTTTATACCCATATGTTTATTATTATTATTAATAATAAATCTACAAATCAATTTTTATTTATCTTGCATATTAAGGATTTTTTCATAAATCTCATATACATCTATACTTTGAATTAAATCTAATTTACCTAATTCCTCAAATGTATTTTTAATATCATCTCCTGTTATTGAACCAAATTCATTTATCGAATTTGCTGTTTTTTCCATAAGATCCTTATGTAAAGTAAGATATTCTGTTACTTTTTCAATCAAATATTTATTAATTTTGTTAATTAATTTTTCAATATATTCAGGAACTTTACTCGATTCATGTGGATTTTCTACAAAATTATATTCTGAATACAACATACCATTTAATACTAGTCTTTTTAATATTTTTCTTGCTTTCATATAATCATCTTCTGCTCCTGCTGTTATTTCTTTCATATAAATTTTTTCTGCACATCTTCCAGCATACAGTATTAATAATTGTCTCAACAAGTTATTTACAGATGTATTTAATAATAAATCATCATCATCTTGAGTGTACATTGTATAACCTAATGTTTTTGATGTAATACTTATACAAATTTTAGTTGGAAGAACTGAATCCTTTAGTAAGAATGACATTATAGCATGTCCAGATTCATGATAAGCAATTATTAATTTATTAGTTAGATTAATTTTTCTTTCACGTTCTAATCCTAAAATATTTTTATTTATTTCACGATCAATATCTTCTGTTTTAATTTGAATTTCTAAATTAAATTCATCTGGTTTTACTATATCTGTTAAAACTGAAGTTTTCTCATAAACTTTAGATATTTTAAGTGAATTTACTATTTTTTTAACATCAGAACCTGTTAGACCATAAGATAATTTTGATACTTTATTTAAATCTATTGAATCATTTAATAGTTTACCTAAATACATTTTATATAGATCAATTCTTTCTTCAAATGTTGGATACGATATATGGATTATTTGATCAACACGACCTGCACGTATTAGTGCTTTATCTATGTATTCTTCTGGCATATTTGAAGCAAATACGACTAGAATACCTGATTCTGTTTTTAATGAATCCAGTTCTGAAAGTAATTTACAAATTGTTGAACCAAATTCAGTACTTGCAGTTGATGTATGTTCTCCATAAGAACGTTTTTTTATTAAAGTATCTGCTTCATCAATAAATATTAAACATGGTTTTGATGCACGCGCTTTTGCAAATAAATTTGCTATTGCTAAAGTTCCTGAACCAACAAACATTTTATTTATATCAGAACCTGAACTAAATATATAATTGATACCCGTAGATTTTATAATTGTTTTTACTAAATGAGTTTTACCACATCCTGGTGGTCCAGATAATAACAGTCCTTTTGGTAATTCACAATCATATTTGTGAAATAATTCATTATATTTTATATGATTAATAACTTTTTCGATATCCTTTTTAATATTTGCACATCCTACAAAATTATCTATAGTAGTATCCTTATCTAAATTATTAGATACCTGAGGAGATCCAAAAATATATCCAAATACTCCACCTTGTTCTTTGTTTGAAAAAATATAAGAAACTAAATATATTACTAAAATTATTGTAGGAAGAGGAATTGAACTTAGGGTTCTATTTGAAGAAATATAATTACTTGAATTTGCAAAAGAAGTTATATTGTAGTCAGTAAAGTTAACTTGTGTATAAACAGGTTCTATATATCTTGTACAATATATTGTATTATTTAATACGTCTGATGTATTTTTAAAACAATGATCTTTCATATATTCAAAAACTTGGGTTTCATTACCAATTGATTTTAAAGTTGATAACCAAGATTCAATTGGAAGATAATTTACTGACGTTTTAGCTGAACCACTTAATAACGATAACAAAACTGCTAATCCGAAAGCTGATAAATATAAAAAATATCTACTCATTCTCTTAGTAATAATTGGTATATTAATTTTAATATTTAAAACGTTTATTTTTTTCAAACATATTTTTATATATAAAATGAATTATACCAAAATTATTATTTTACTTATCCTATTATTTTGTTTGTATCAAATGTGTACACAATCCAATAAAGAAGGCTTTGTTATTGCACCACAACCTAAATCTTATTGTCCTCCTCCTACAGTTCGTGATGGTCAAACTGATAAATGTTATACTGATTATAACAAACAATCAAGTTGTGCTCCAGGTGATAAACAACTTGTTGGTGGAAGAAAATGTCGTAAATATAGTCCAATCCAGTGTCCTCCTAATAATAATGAAGTAGAGGGAAACAAATGCTGTTACAATGGTTTAAAACTTAAAGATTCACCTACAGGTGGTAAAACATGTGCTCCATAAATATTTTTTCACACAAAAGATTTTTTCTATCATATTTTTATATATAAATGAATTATACTAAAATTATTATTTTACTTATTCTATTGTTCTGTATGTATCAAATGTGTACACAATCAAACAAAGAAAGATTTGGTGGAGCAACTGGTGGACAAAATCTATATGCAGATACTGTTTATACAAAAGACAGAGAATGTCCACCTAACTCCACTACTATAGGTTCATCATGTTACTCTGAAATTTTTCCACTAACATGTGGTAAAAATGAGGAACGAGTAATTAAAGAAATGAAAAAGTGTGTTGAACCAGAAAATATAATAAAATTATGTCCAAAAGGATATACATTAGAAGGAAGTGAGTGTATTGGTGAAACAATGAATCAAGTATGTCCAAATGGATATGAAACTACAGTAGATCTAAAATCTAATAAAAAAAATTGTGCTAAAAAAATAGATCCTGTATGTCCAAATGATTATGTTTTATCTAAAAGTGGTTCTGAAATTAAATGTTGTCCAACTAGCAAACCAAATCTCACTAAGATAAATAGAGATTGGCGTTGCAAGGCTTAAATATTAATTTTGTAGATTTGTAATTTTTCAAACTCAAGATATAATCAGTTTAATTATATTTTTTTATCTAATATATTATAAACATAAAAAAACATAAAATGTATTCTGTAAGTGGTGATATCGAATCTAATTATAGAACAATATCTAGAAATGAAAATTTTGACAATTCAATTGGAAATCTACAAAGTAATAGAACTAATTCAAATCAAATCATTACTAAATCAAAATTATATTTAACTAATATCTTTATTATTGATTGGGATGATACATTATTTCCTACCACATGGGTAAATTCAAATGGTATAAACTTGACCGATACAAGTTCAGTTTCAAATTATAAGTTGTATTTTTTAGAATTAGACAAAACCTTGAGTAAATTTTTAGACTCATTTAATAAAATTGGTGATATTTATATTGTAACAAATGCAAATATCAAATGGATAAAATCTTGTTTATCAATTTTAAACCAAACTCGTAATTCTATTGTTAAAAATAATATTAGAATAGTTTCAGCTCGTGATTCTTATTCACAAGTAAATAGTTCTCCAACTGAATGGAAAATCCTTACTTTCCAAGATATTTTAGAAGACATCGTTAAAAAAATAACTCGTAATTTAAAGCCAAATACTTGTTTAAATATACTATCTATTGGTGATGCTAATTATGAATATATTGCACTTATAAATTTAGATGCTTATTTCAAAAAGAATCTTTCTAAAATATCTTCTTCTAATGTAAATTATTTACTTAAAAGCATTAAATTCGTGGAAAAACCTGAATTTAATTATATTATTGATCAACTTAATGTAGTACATAAAAATCAAAATTCAATTATCAACAAACTTGGATATATTGATTTGAAATTTAAATAATATCATTAGTATTTGAAAATATGTAACAGGTTTAAAATTTTTTATATATAAATATTTAGTTGTGTAAATGAATATTTATATTAAAAATAATCAAACAGAGCAGGAAACTGACAATAATACATCAGAATCTGTATTGTTAGAAAATCAAGTTATCCTAATTAATCCAATTGATAATTTAAATTTATCCCATCCATATTTTGTTTATCCAAATACTCCTATGTGTGAATATACAAGATACGAAATTTATAATCAAGAAGTTAAAAGATTTTATTGCCATTTAGAAAATTTAAAAGCCTGGACAAAAAATAATTTATCTAAAGATAATTTTTATTCATTAAATTCTATTATAATAGGAAGTGCTATGGAACAAGCAATTCGAACAGGTAATACTGAACCACATTCTTATTTTCAGTGGCAACAATTATTTCCATCATATATTCAAAACTTTATTTCAGCATATGCAAAAAAAACAAATAACACATTTGTAAATTTAATAATAATAAGTCCTGATAAAATTTTTTCAGATGAGTTTTACAAAGAACCCATATTTACCTCCAGTACAGATTTTCAATTTGAAAAAATTTCAAATAGAAAATATATACATTCATGTGTAGAATCAAATCTTAAAATAAATGTAGATATATTTAATTGCCCTTTTCCTTCATTAGATTCAAGAAAACAATTTATAGATAAGATTAATGATCTTATATCTAGAAGAACAGTTGATTTTTCACATTTAACAATTCAATCATATACACAAACTTTAAATGATATTGAATTTGTTAATAGATTTTATAAAATGGTTGACGAATTTATGGAATTAAATAATGGTTTTAATAGTTTTATAATAATTAATTCTTGGGCAACATTTAAAAATTTAGAAGGATTTTCTGGATACAAAATGTTCGAGAAATTAATAGGATTAGCTAATAAAAATAATATAATGGCAACAGAATGGAATTTTCAAGATAAAAATTATGTAACACAGATAATATCAACTTTTCATTGTGATCATGTAATTACAAATCAAAAAAATATTTCTTCAAGTAGAAAATCTGCATTATTTAAGAATATAATATATACTTTAGAACATATTGATGATGGAATAACAACCTTCTCTTATAATAATAGAGTAAATGTAAGATTATATAGTATATACTTTGATGATGGTATTTTTATATATGAATTATAAAAAAGATTGATTTTTTTATATTTAAAAGATTAAATATACTATTATTTATACTTTAAACATAAATATGACAAATTCTATAGAAGAATTGGAACCACAGGAGGTTACACAAGTAGTTCAAAATACTATTTTAGACCAAATGGAGGACAATCATATTATCGCATCAGGTTATGATGAAGATGCTGTTACAGCTGATAAATTTTCAAGAGATATGTGGAATCAATGTGAAAAACCACTTCACGAAGATGAAAAAAAAAGATGTATGATGATTTTAGAGTTAGGAAAGAATATAGGTGAAATGATTAATCTTGACACATATAATCGTTCAAAATTAGTAACAATAGGTAATTTATACAAACTTGTAAGAATTAGTATATCAAATTCAAAACTATTACAATTTCAAAATATTGAGGATGATGAATCAGATTCTGATATTGACGAAGGACCCAAAAATAAAAAAAAGAAAGGTTGTAATTCTGGTAAAAATACTTGGAAACCTAAAAATAAAGATGATCCAGAACCCCCAAAAAAAATTTCAAAAGGAGCAAAAAAACTTGTTGCAGAAAATAATGTTACAATGTTAAGAGATTCAATTGATGATCTTATTAAAGTTCTTAAAAATGTAAATAGCCAAAATAAAAATTTTAGTGATTTGATAAAAGGTTTTGATTATATTGAATATCGTATTATTATTCTTATGAAATTTTTACAAGTAGCAAATAGTCGACATGTTCAAGATTCTTTTAAGGAAGAAGTTTTAATTGGTTCAAAAAAAATTTATGGAACTTTAAGAAATGTTATTGAAAGACAAAATCAAGATAAGTTATACTCTTATTTTGGTAGAATTTGTCAAGAAAATAAATATAGACTTAGTCAATTGGTTGTTGATGATTTAGGACAAAAAATTGCTGAATTACAGGAAACATTTCCAATGAGGGTTTATACAATTGCAAATAGAAAACCTAAATTAATTTTTCATACACAATATGAATCTACAATTCCTGAAAATATTATTAAACCTCATGACTCACAAATAGAATTTTGTAATAAACTATCTGAAAATATTTCAAATGGTGTTTTAATGTTTTATAAAACATTAACTGGTCTTGGTAAAACTACTATGATTGCATGTGTTTGTTCAATGTTGAAAACACACAAACTTAAAGTAATTTTTTGTTGTTCTGATTTACTTCAATCTGTTCGAATTCAAGTTCTCAAAATGGCTTATAATGTTGGTATTAAATTTGGTATTGCTACTTACTCTTCGAAAAAGAAAAATTATCATATTGTAAATCATAACAATTGTCAATCAAATGCTGAACGTGAATTAATTGTTGCTGATTACAAGTCAACTTATCTTATTCTAAAAGAACATGAGACTGAATTTAAGAAAAAATTAGAATCAACAAATTTATCAAAGTTGTCTAAAACTGAATATACAAAATTAATGGCTGAAAAAGATAAATATTTACTATTCTTTGATGAACCTACTATTTTAACTGATAATATTAAAAATGAAACAGTATTATCGTATTTATCAAAAATTTTAAATTATATGCCAGCTCATACAATTTTATCTTCAGCAACTTTACCACTTACTAGTGAATTAGGAAATATAATTAGTTTTTACAGAAATAAATATCCTACTGGAGCAGTAACTGAGGTTATTTCTAACAAAACGTTAGTTGGATGTTTTATCAAAGATTTTAATTCAAATCATATTGTTCCTCATCAAGTATGTAAAAATACAACTGAATTAGGAATTCTTCTTGAAAAAATTAAAAATTTCCCTCTAATTGGTAAGTTTTATACACTACCATTTTTACTCAACCTTAATGAATTTATGAGAAATCACAATCTGCATATTGATATTGATTCAATAGATAGATTTGAACAAGATAATGTATTTGAAAATATAATGGTATTACTAAAAAGAGTATTGACTCTTGATCAAGTTGCATATGATAATTTTCTTCAAATTGAAGTTAGAGATGTAAGAGAGGAAGATTATAACATGGATGAACTTCAAAGAGTTGAACCGAATTTTAACAAAGTAGAGCATCAAAAGTTACTTACAACTCAATCATTCAAATTTATTGGATGTGGTCTTATTGCCACTGATGATCCTGAAGAATATATTAATAAAAATTTTTCAGCAAAACTTAATTATTTTAGAGCAAAAAAAAATATACCTTCGGCTCATAATATGTTTTCTAAATATATGCAAGAAAAAAAAGAATATGAACAAAAAATTGAAGAAATTGAAGCTAATTTTAATACTAAAGAAAAGAGAGATGAAAGAATTTGTAAACTAACAAAACCTCAATTATACTTTCCTAAAGTTCTTGAAATTAATACTCCTGAACATATGGCAGCATTTTCTACTTATGTAGAGAACTATGATAGATCCGTTAGAAAAGAGTATATTGACCAAGAAGAACTTAATATTCTTGATTTTGATGTTTCTGATGACATCAAACTACTTTTACAGATGGGTGTTGGTATTTTTAGTAAAACAATTGATTCTTCCTACAAAAATAAAGTTATCGAATTTCTCACTGATAGAAAATTAGCATTTATTATTGCAGACGAATCTTTTTGTTATGGTGCAAATTACCCAATTTCTCATGTAATTATTAATGATGATCTTGGAGAAAAACATAGTATCAATACAATTCTTCAACTTATCGGAAGAACTTCTCGTATTGGTAAATCATGGTCAGGAACTGTTTATCTTGATATCAAAACAAAAGAAAAGATATTTGAACTTTTCAAAAATCCTACTTTTAATTCAGAAGAAGGTATTAATATCTCAAAATATTTTGATAAAATTATTAAACAAATTAGAATTGAAGAAATTAATGAAAAGAAAGCTAAAGAAGAAAAAGAACTTAAAGAAAAAATTAAAAAAGAACAAGAACTTGCTAAAGCTGAAGCTTTAGCTATGAAAGAATATGAAAAAATGAATTCTGAGTCAAATTCTAAAAACGAATCTGATTCAGATTCAGAAGATTTTGCTAGCTGGAGAAGAGAAGATACTTCTACAACCAAAACTGTACAATCTGAAACAGTTTCAAAAACAAATATTAAATCAAAACCAATCAAATCTGAAGAGGAAGATTCTGATGATGATTGGGGATCTCTTAGAGATTCTAAAAATACTAATTCTACTACTCAGCTTAAATCAAATAATATTAATAAAGCAGATTCTGACCTGTTCCAGATAGAAAATCAAAATAGCAAAACGATCATATCTCATACAAAACAAATTGATGATACTTGGACTATGGTTACAAATGATAAAAACAAAAAATCTGATAAAAATATTAAGAACTCTAAAAAAATTGCTGATGAAGATGATTGGGGAGATATTCGTAGTCAAAATCAAACTCAAAATAATCGTTCTAGAACTAGTACAAATTCGTCAGCTAATGATATATTTGGTACCATTTTATCAAAACCTACAGTTAAGGTAGAAAATTCGGTTCAAAAACAAAATACTCTTGTTTCTACTAATAAATCTAGTAAACCAATTATAACTAAAACATCTGAATCTGATGATCTTATTACTGGAATGTTAAGTTTAAATAAAGGAAATGGATTCAGAAATAAAAAAGATTCTGAAAAATCTAATGAAAAATCTAATGAAAAATCTAATGAAAAATCTAATGAAAAATCTAATGAAAAATCTAATGAAAAATCTAATGAAAAATCTAATGAAAAATCTA
>JACCDO010838178.1_pt1 | contig 10042 bp, 10 predicted proteins | sample 7446101 | NCBI WGS metagenome assembly JACCDO01 (sample SAMN15323440, study PRJNA562643) | freshwater metagenome | isolation source: river surface water | place: USA:Blue River Watershed | collected 2017-08-16
ATTTTATTTTAGGTCCAAGAGTTAATGCAATATCTGCACTTAATGCGAAATTTTTACTTAATTTATCTAAATGAGCAGAATAATATTCGATTAAATTAGATTTATTTTTTGTTAAAATATCAATATTCGATGTAATTGAACCAATAGAATTATTAAAACCATGTTTAACAATATTAACTAGTTCTTCATTAAAATCATCTTGATTATTAGTCTCAATACTTTTAACTAAGGATAATAAATTAGGATGTGATCTCATTAATCCTTGACCAAAAATAATTAAATTTCTTGTTAAAATATTTGCACCTTCGACAGTTACACCAATTGGTACATTCATATATGTATTAGCAATAAAATTATTTGGTCCTCTACAAATACCAGCACCACCCATAACATCCATAGAATCATTAATAACTTGTCTAGCTCTAGATGTACATTCGTATTTCATAATCGCAGAGATTACAGCAGGTTGTTCATGATTTTGTAACATACAATTTGTTAAATTTTGCGCAGATATACAAACAAAAGTATTATATGCTATTCTAGCTAGAGGTTCTTGTACACCTCCCATGTCTCCAATAGAAGTTTTAAATTGTTTACGAATTCTAGCATATGCTCCAACACCACTTACCATTAATTTAGATCCTCCAATTGATGCAGCAGGTAATGATACAGCTCTTCCTTCAGCTAGACAATTCATTAACATCATCCAACCCTTACCTATGTATTCTTGACCTCCTATAACTTGATTCAAATTAATTTCTATATTTTCTCCTTTTATAGTTCCATTCAAAAAAGAAGCCATTAATGGATCATGTTTTTTTCCAATTTGTAATCCTGGATGATTTCTTTCTAGCAATACTAAAGTTATACCAGAGTGTCCATTTAAATAATTATTCGGATCTTTTACATTTAATGCTATTCCAACAAGTCCAGCAACTGGTGCCAATGTGATATATCTTTTGTCAAAAGATGCTTTTATTATTAAATCTCCTTTTTTATCTTTTACAATTTCTCCATCAGATCCAATCATTGATGCAGCATCACTACCTGAATGTGGAGCTGTTAATCCAAAACAAGGTATCAATTCACCATTAGCTAATTTATATAAATATTTATTTTTTTGTTCATCTGTACCATATTTAACAATTAATTCAGCAGGTCCCAAAGAATTAGGTACACAAACAGTTACTGATGCTGAACCAGATCTTGTAGCTATTTTTTCTATAACTTTTGAATGTAAAACTGGACCAAAACCATTACCACCATATTCTTTAGGTATCATTAAACCAAAAAATCCATCTGACTTACATTTATTCCAGAATTCTTGATCAAAATCTCTATTTTTACTAACTTTGTAGTCATCAATTTTTTCAAGTAACTCATTTACATTTGTGTTTAAAAATTTTTTTTCATCATTAGTCATTTTAGGTTCATAATTTTTTATCAGGTTTTTTAAATATGGAGAACCAGTAAATAGTTCTCTATCAAAACCAACTGTTCCAGCATTTAGAGCTATTCTTTCTGTTTCCGAAATTTTGGGTAATACTTTTTTTGCCAAATTAAATGCATAATTATTTAAACTAATTTTTTTATTGATGTTTGAAATACTTGATAATAAATTTTTTTGCATTATAAATAATAATAATAATTTACGATTATTTAAATTATTTATAAAAATATTTATTAATTTTTTATTCTACCAATTCCAATCTAATTGCTACTACACCAAATTCTTTTTCATCTTCTTTAGTAAAATATTTGTAATACACTGATAGTCCATGTGATAAATCTGGCATACCAGGTAAACACTTATCAAGACCTTCTGTTTCTAAATACTCAGCAAATGTATCATATTCAGCCTTTCCTTTTATTCTGGTCAACACACTTCTATACATGAAATCCTCATTAGTCCATTGAATGATATCTCCAACTTCCATTTCCTTAAATCTTCCTTTATTTTTTCTTCCTTCAACAGTTTTTAGTCCTAACGAGATTAGTGTAAACCAAGGTTCAGACAGATTTTCTTTGTATTTTGGTTCCATTCTACTTAATTTTCTTTTATCTATTTTATTTATTTTATTATTTTTAACTAAATTAGATTTTGATTTTTTCAATCTTTTGCCACCATCTTGATTATTTATTAATTCAAGATATTTAGATTTATATTTTAGATATTTGAAATAATAGTTTTCTGACATATTATATAGTTAATAAATTATTTTATTTGATATAATTAATTATATGTCAAATTATTTTTTGAAATATCTAAAATATAAATCCAAATTTTTAGAATTAAATCATAAACAAAATGGTGGTGATAAAATTAAAAAACTAAATTTACAATCTATTGATAAAAAAAATTATCAATATATGATGTTATTAGATCCAGGCGAAGAAGGTAAAAAATATGTTGCAGAGAACTCTTATACTTTGTTACAAGCAATATTTGATGGAAATTTAGATTATGTAAAAGGTATTTATCTTGGAAAAACGCCAATAGGATTAATTTACTATTATCCAATAGATAAAAAATCCATGTTTATAAATAGATTTATGATCGATGAAAAATATCAAGGTAAAGGATTTGGAAAAAAGGCCCTTAAATTAAGTTTACAATATTTTATTTCAAAATATTCTCCAAATATCTTAAAAATATCATCTTCAAATCCAATTGCTTTAGAATTATATAAAAATTTTGGTTTTATTGATAAAAATGATAAGGAAGCTAAAGATTTTTATTCCAAATATAAACAAAAATTATTAATTTTAGATTTGGATGAGAAAAATAATTAAATTATTCAAATAATTTAAAAATTCAAATAATTAAATAATTCAAATAATTAAATTATTTAATAGAATTTAAAATAGCTTCCTTTAATACATTAGAACATTCAACAAAAAATTCAATTCTATTCCAATAATCATATTTTTTATTAATTTTTTGTGTTGAACAAGTATAAAAAATATCACCATCAGTAAAAGTATTAAATGGTCGTATACTTTCACCAATACTAACATTCATTTGTTGATTCATTTGTTTCAATTCATCATTATCTAATTTAAGATTAGTAACAACTACAATTATAGTAGTATTTTTTTTCTCATCTTTCATAGGTAAATATGGTTCCTTATTACCTTTTGGATTATGTATAATTTTATCATTTTTATATACACTACCAACAGCATTGTTGACAACCAGAGCCAAAACTTCACTACCATCTTTTAGTTTTTTATACCCCCAACCCTGACCATGTGAAGCTGATAAACCAGCACCAACTTGACCATTATATAATTTATCATCAGATTGAGAGTATGCAAATCTACCTAATTCTTTGTCCGGATATATTTTGTTAATGGCCAAGTTTCCAGAAAAAATAATAGCACCATTATAACCAGCCCATCTTTTATATCCATATTTTTTTAAACATTCTGCAGTAATTCCGGTGGTCGATTCTAAACCCAATAATGAACCTCCTGCAATATTTATTCCTGAAATCATTTGTTTTTCATTAGTAGATAAACAATCTATATATGCAGGCCAACCACCTCTTGTTTCCATACACACTTTAGCCCCAGATAAAAAATTAATAAAAGTAAGACCAACAGGTCCTTCAGAATATTCACATTGTGATACAGATATGTCAGGAAATTCCAATTTGATAAAGTTTTTACTTGTAGAATTTTTAGGCACCAAACTCATATTATCATTTGATTTAATTTTTGTTTTACTTTTAGATTTGGTTTTACTTTTTGATCCTGCAATTTGTAAATCAATATCTGAATCAGAATCAGAATCAGAATCTAAATTATTTGTATTATTTAATTTATTTTGGAATTTAAGATCCAAATATTTAGATTTATATTTTAGATATTTTGATTGATAATCCATTCCAATATATAATGGATTATATAAATAAAAATAATTTGATAATTTAATTATTATAATTGTGATTTTAATCTTTCAATAACTTGATCTAGTTCATCAGGATATAACCCAATATCATAACTAAATTTATTTTTTTCTTCAATAGAAGCATTTTTAATATTTCCAACTTGTTCATGAGAATATCCACATATACCTGCAACTTCATAAATATGATCAATTGTAATTAAAGAAATAACACTGGAAACAAAAAATGGTTCAGATCTAATTTCGTTAGCTTGATCTCTTGTTAATTCATAACCACATTCTCTAAGTTTACGGACAAATTTAACATATTTGATATAGTTGTTCGATTCCTTTTCCCAAACTTTACAAATCAAGTTGTTTGATTCATCAAATGCTTCTAATGTCCAAACTCTAGTGAAAGGTACTTCTACAAATAAAATTTTAACACCACCATCATGATAACGATTAACACGACCGACAGTTTTCTTTTCTTGCATCATTTTTATATATAATATATGTTTATATTAAATATATATAATATCAAACATAAATATAAAATTATTTAATAGAAGAATTATGGAATCAGAAAAAAATTTACATAAGATAGAAGACGCAGATGTAAAAGCATTATTAAAATCAAAATCATCAACATATTTTGATATATTATTTTATAATTGTTTTGATCCGAGTACAGACAATTTAGACATGGATAAATTTTATGCATCGATTGATGATATTATTGAATTGTATAATAAATTGTTTGACATTGGAATTAATTTAGCAGGATTTCAATTTATAGGTTTGTTTTTACAAGAAACAAGTTCAACAATTCAAACCCTAGATATAAAATTTGCCTATTTCATATTATCAATGGGTTATATTATCGCAATGTTTGGGGTTTTACTAAGTTTTATTACAGTTGAATATTTTAGAGGTTGTAGATATGAAACTCCAGAATTTATAATTGTAGGTACAAACAACTATAAATGGATATTTAAAATGTCCGACATTGTATTATATGCTAATTGTTTTTTCTTTTTGGCGCCAATTAATATTTTAATTCATAAAAGTGTTGGTCATTATTTTGGATATTTATTTAATATTTTTTGTATATTGATTATGATTTTTGGTACATTATTACACGCAAAAATTATTATAAGTAAACAAACTTATAATTTACCTGTTAAAATAGCAAACTTATTTAATTTTAAAAATAATCCAGCGAATAAATACAAACGTAGACTTTATGAAGCGAAATAATTTAATTTTTTTCATAATTTATTTTTTTATAATTTATTTTTACAAATTAATATTTTTGATATTCTATATAAAAAGTATCAATAATATTTTTTAATTTTTCATAGTGTAATTTAGAAATATTATATGATCTAATATTATCTATTATTACATTGTTTTTCATTTTTCTTAGCATTTCGGTATTATAATCAATTTGTATTTGATAATTAGAATTATTACGTATACTATCAAATAATTTTTGTATATTATCAAGTATAAATTTGAATTCAATATTTTTATCAAATCGTGATTTTTCAAAATCCATAATTCTTACTTCATACATATCTATTGGTAATTTATAATCACCATAATTTATTTCATTAATATTTTTATTTTTTAATAAAATGTTGTCACAATGTAAATCTCCATGAAGAAATCCTAATTCTTGATATGAATATAATATTGCAAAAATTGTCTGACATAATACATTTTTTAGAATATGAAAATTTTTACTGCCCCAATTATAATTTCCAATACTACCTATTTCATAATAATTCATTGAAATTATACCTATTTTATCTTTATTTTGTTCACACAACTTATATGTTGTAATCATATCTTCATTTTTAATAATATCTTTAATATCATCATTACAAATAAATTTACAATAATATCTAATAAAGCTTGGTAAATCTTTTAATTTATCTCCAATATCAAATTCTTTATTGATTGCTTCTAACATACCAACTTTTAACACAATATTTTTTTTATTTTCATACAAAGCATTTGTGGTAGTTGAATTTTGGTTATAACTTTTATATAAAATATTAATTAAATTAAGCCATTTATCTTTTTCATGATCACAATTCAAACTGAATTTTGTAATTCCTTTACCACGTTGTGCATTTGAACTTTTTAGTAATTTCACTTGAATTTATATAAATACAAATTTAATTAAATTTTAAGATTAAATAAAATAAATTTAATGTATATCAAGTATATTATAATATAAATTATGATACTTGATTTTATATTAGGAAAAAAATATTCAATGCCTACAGTAGAAGAAATAAATTTATCTGCAAGTAAAAGTTTAGATGAAGAAGCTAAAAAAAATAAAACTGACTGTACTTATATGTATAATTTATTAAATAAATGTTTAACCAAGGCAGTTAATTCTAAAAATGATTACACTTCTGTAGACTTTGATAAATATATACTAAATTATACTTATAATACCAATATTACAAAATGTGATGATTTTAATGATTATAATAAAGAACTACATTCAAGAGGTATAAAATTAAAACATTATGATAGCTATAGACATAATAATATTAAATATGATAGCAAAGATAAAATTTTAACAATATATGGATAGTATATTTATTTATTATTTTTTGATTTTTTTTTAGTTGATTTTTTAGATATCTTTTTAGACGTCTTTTTAGATTCTTTTTTAGTTGACTTTTTTGATGTGTTTTTAGATGTTTTTTCTATTGATTTTGTTTTACTCGAAATTTTACCATTATTTAGTTTTTTAACTTGAGAAAACATTTTATTTTGTTTTTCGACTAATTTATTAAATTTAATTTTATTTTTGGTTACAGTAGGGCCTAAAATTTTTTTAACAGTTCCAAATGTTAAATCAACGTTTTTTGGCATAACTATACCAAATGTTTCTGTATACAATTCTGTGTCTGTAAAATTATCATGTGGTACACCTTTTAAACCAAGAATCTCAATAGTTTTTTCTAATGTCTTTTTACTTTTGGCTTCAACTTCCATAATATCATAACGACCCGGATTAGTATCCCAACATACTTCAGCATTACCTATATGCCAAATTTCTCTAATTTTCTCATAATAATATTTTAGAACACATCCTAGACCTAACAAAATTTTACACCCTGTATCAAAATCATCAATTATCACTTCATGTTCTTGAACAAATTCTTTACCAACACCTGTTTTGTAAGTTAGAGTCGTTCTGTATCCTTCATCTCTGACTCTAATATAAGGATTAGATTCAATATTAGGATTTGTAAATACTTGGACTCTAAATAACCAAAACCCATGCATTTTTCCTCCATTCACTTCTAGTTTTTTTATAATTTGATCATGATCAAAATAATTATTTGAATATCTATATTCGTACTCTAATGGCATTTTATATGATTATATTATTTATCATATATATTATTTTATTCAATATTTGTTAAATAAAATATATATTTACTATTTATCAAGTGTACCAATACTTCCACCTTTTAATGTAATCAAATCAAACCCACACCCAAATACATCAAATCTTATTTTTTTTTGGGTATCCAGATTATAATCAATAAGCAATTTTAGAAACCTAATTTCTGATAAACAAACTCCTCGAACATCCTCATATTCAATTTGGTTGTTTAATAATTTAACAAACTTTTCTTTATTTTTAAATTCTGGGTCTAACATTATATTACAATATGTTAGGTCACCAAATGATATAATTACCAATTCGTCTTCTTCCCAGTACATAGGCTCGTCAAATTCTGCACTTAATCCTACTCTATTTAATTGTAATAATTCTGAATTTACATAAAAACATATTGTTATCCATGTGCAAGTTTCTAATCTCTCATCAAAACTTAATGGATAAAATCGTTCAAAACCACCCAAATGAAAGTCCCAACCAAGTCTTTTACTTCTAATCATTGGAAATTCATGTGAGTTTTGTGCTAGATTCTTTCTAGGTTCTGTCAACAAATATTGTCCTTCGATAACAAATTTAATATACAGTGAATATTCTTTAATAGACATATCATCATATTTAATGCTAATTTGGATATCACAATATGTTAAACATATTAAAGGTAAGCCATATTCACAAATTGTTTCTAAGTCTACCAAACATATTCGCATAATATTTTCTTTAGGAAACAAATCTAAATCTTGTAAAAAATTTTCCATCATACAAATTCCAAATAGTTTATGTATTATACGTTTTCCAGCTATTTCTAATCTAAATGTGGTCCTAGATAATAATTGCAAATCTTCCAGAGTAATTTTACTTGGTTTTTCAAAATGAAACCATATTTTATTAATGGTATCAAATTGTTTGTATATAGGAATTCTTTGGATTAATTCATTATCTATTTTATTATCTGAAAATTTATGAACTTGTTTTGTTCTCATATTATCATTATGAACAACCAAATCTAACAGTGAATAATCCCCATATAAATCAGGTGCTTCATTAAAATAATCTATAGGTTTTATAGCAGTTGCTGTGTTTATAATATATTCATATTTGAGTTTGGGAATTTTTTCATTTAATTCTTCAATTGATTTTAAATCTTGGACTAGTTCATTTTCTACTATGTTTAATTCCTTTTCAAATTGTTTGGATTCTAGTTCTGAAATAAAACTATCTACTGATTGTGAATTGACATATTTTAGTTCACCGATTTTGTCTTTCCATTTGGATTTTGCATTAGCAAGTGCAAATATTTGTTCTGTGCGATTAAACATTTATTAATTATAATTAAATCTATTTTAGATATATAGTCAAATACTTATATTTATTAAATAAAGTTACATAATTACATTATCATACAACCCGGTGGATCATAATGTGTATTATATATACGTTCTCCATCTTCCAATGTGATATATTCTAGTCTTCGGTTAAGCACATCTACTGAAGGAATTGGATCTGGTTTTACTCCAACAGATTTACAATAAGTTGCATATTCTCGATATTGTTTTGTAAATTGTCTCATCCATCGAATTTTTTCTTGTTCCACCATAACCACATTAAACATTTCCCCATGTCTTTCCATTATATCAATAAATCCACCATTATCTGACTCATACATATTTACCCATTCATTAAATTTAACCGGTTTAACAGTCAAAACTGGTCCTAACCCTTTATTTAAATCAGGAATATGATCGAATTGGGTTGGTGGTGGAGAAGTAAATGTTCCAACTGGTACTGGGTTATCAATAGCCTTTCTCATATAACTCTCTTCCAGTTCTTTAAGAATATTTAAACTTTGATCCAAATATCTTTTAATTACAGGTGATATGGTTGGCCCATAGATTTCTTTAATTTTATTAATTGAAGCCTGTTTATTAATAACGACTTGTTGTGTCATTTTTTCTGGGTTTGATTTGATATTTTGTTTTAATGTCAAATAAAAAGATTTGTATCTGTTAGCTGTGTTAAGACGTTCAATATGTGATTTACATATTTGAATTAGTGGATTATCTCCACCTAACTTTTCATAAGTATCAACTGCTTTTTTATATATTTTTACAGTTTCTTTATCCAATTCTTCCACATCCATTAGATATCTTGAAATTTCTTCAACTTGTTTTTTATATTGGTAGGTACAAATAATTCGTTCAATCTCATCATAAGTCTTACCATAATAGGGGTTTGGTTTAATTTCAAAATAAATTTCATTCTTTGTTCCTTTACATGTTTCACATATATGTGGTTCATCCGAAAGCATAAAATTACTATTACCTGTCCCTGCACATTTCGTACATGATCTACACCCACAAGTTGTTATTGTAGGAGTAAAAGGATTACGTGCTGGATCATAATACATTGTAGATCTGGTTTCTGTACTGGATTGAACTATTTGTTCAGCCATTTTTCAATATGTTATATGAATTTGGTTAAAGGTTAAATAGTAAAAATAATATTCAATTTTTATATTCAAAAAGTAATTTGATCATTATAAAATACTAAAATATTTATCATTTATAATCTTTTCACCCACAAATTATTAAATATATAAATTTTATTATATATATTGAAAATGAGAAATGCACTATTAATTTTGATGGATCAACAAACAAATTATATGATGTTACCTCAAGAAATTAGGGATTTGTTACCTGGTTATAATGCTTTTA
>JACCDO010846705.1_pt1 | contig 10040 bp, 12 predicted proteins | sample 7446101 | NCBI WGS metagenome assembly JACCDO01 (sample SAMN15323440, study PRJNA562643) | freshwater metagenome | isolation source: river surface water | place: USA:Blue River Watershed | collected 2017-08-16
AGCCATATTTGAAAAGTCGTATTTAAAATTGATAAATTCATCTGAATATTCACCATTCATCCATTTATTAAAATCAGTTTGATTTATTAAATTAACATTTACCCAAACAGCATTAATTTTAAAATTACCTACGACAATTTCACCCATAATATCTTCAAATACATTTTCATATGATTCTTCTTCTTCTTCAACTTCTGATGATTGATAATAATTATTCTTTACATAATCCCAATCTTCTAAATCTAAAATATCTTGTTTATCATATTTACTTTTTAATCGTGTTCTTTGATCAATATCATAAGCATATTGTTCGGGCCATTTTCTAGCACCTGATGATTGACGACCCATGAAATAGTTATAAGATGGATCATTTATATACATACGTAAATGTTTATATTTGTTTTTTATATTATTTAGTATATTTTTTTTTTGATCTTGGGAATAATATGCAATTCTGCTTGTTAAACCACTTAATAAATTTAAATCTTCCCTGTCCATGTGACTCATATATCTAATTATCATTTCACTTGCTGTCATATTATTCCAGTCTTTTAATGAAATAGGCGTCAATTCAGGAAATTCATTATAAGTATTTGTCATTGAATCAATAGCAGCAGCATGTGTAATTCTTCTAGGTGATAAATGTAAAAATAATATATTATTTAATCCTTGAAGTTCAAGTTTGTCAAGTTTTTTTAATTTTTGAGATAGAAAATCATTAGTAGATATAACATTAGCGTTTGTATTTATAAAACCTAAAGCTGATTGTTCATTTTTAATTAAAGTATTACAAGGATATTGAATTAACATATCACTTTTACAAGCTTGATAATTAGGATATTCTTTGATATTAAAACCAGTAGGATTATGTAACGCTATAATATTTTCAACAGGACCATTTAACCATTGTTGATCTGAATGTTGATGAAACCATTTTTTACCTATACGTCCAGAAAAATTATCTCGTTCAAAACGTCCTTGTCTGTAATTATTAATTTCATAAGGATTAGGTGATTTAATTCCTTGTAATTTTTTCTTATAAGAAACTTCAGTCAACATTTCTCTTATATATTTTTTTAATAGATTTGACATGTTTAATATTATTTACCGTTTTTAATTAAATATATATTTTCAATCTTAATATAAATCATCAAATTTGTTTTTAAGGATTTAATTAAACACCATTAATCCAGATATTTTTCATTAGTATCAGCCTGAAAAAAATACACCGGAATTCCACATTCAATAAAATATTTTAAACGATAAAATTCTTGTAGTTTAGAATGTTTTATAAATTTACTTTTACTAACATGTTTTTGCGTTTTGTTTTGATAATCTGTAATAATATAATCATCAGAATATTCATTATGCATCCATTTATTAAATTTTAACATGTTTATTGAGTTAGTATTTACCCAAATAGCATGAATTTTAAAATTGCCTACAATGATTTCTCCTAAAATATCTTCTAAAACATCAATATAATTCGAATTACCCATTTCTTGGGCATTTTCATCTTCTAATGCATTAGTAACATCAATTTGTGAAGAATTTAAATCTTCCATATCTAAAATATCTTGTCTTTCAATATAATTGCTAGAACTAACTGCATAATCTGAATAATGGGCAGGCCATTTTCTAGCCCCTGATGATTGTCTTCCTGTAAAATAATTGTAAGTAGGATTATCTGCGTATATTCTTAAATACTTATATTTATTTTTCATGTCATTTAAAATACTATTAGCTCGTTCATCAGTCTTGGGTTTATTTACATTTCTTTTTAAAAATCTAAAATCAACAGGATCCATATGATTTTCATATCTATCCATAAATTGTTGAATTGTAATATTATTCCAATCTCTTAAAGAAATAGGTTTTAATGTAGGAAAATGTTTATAAGTGTTTGTTTCTGAATCGACTGACGCTGCGTGTGTAATTCTTCTAGGCGATAAATGTAAAAATAAACCGTTATTAAAATGTTTAAAATCAAAAGTTTGTAAGGCAGATTGCAGATATTGTTCTGTTGAAATAGTTTCTGCGTCTCTATTTACAAAACCAATAGCTGATTGTTCGTTTTTAATTATAGTATTACAAGGATATTGTATTAACATATCACGTTTACAATCTTCATAACTTGCATATTCTTTTACTACATATGCAATTGGGCTGTGTACAGCTATAATATTTTCAACAGGACCATTTAACCATTGTTGATCAGCATTTTGATTAAACCATTTTTTACCTAAACGTCCATAATAATTAAAATAATCAAATGCACCTTCTCTAGGATTTTTAACTTTATATGGATTTGGTTCTGGCGCTGAAATACCTCTTTTTCTTTTTTCAATAGAAATTTCTGTTATTATTTGTTTAATATAATTTTTCAACAATTTAGACATATAAATTAACCTTTTTTTTATACTAAGTAATTATATGTTTTTAACTTAATATAATTCGTCTAATTTGTTTTCAAGGGTTTCATTAATATTTTGAATTAAAAATTTCTTATTACTTAATCCTGATAATCTTTTGGCAAGTTTACCTTCATTTGTAAACATTAAAATTGTAGGTAATAATGAAACATAATAACGTGAAGCAATTTCTTCTGATTCATTAATATCCATTTTAACAAATTTAACATTTGAAAATTCTGTTTGTAATTGATCTAAAATAGGCATTAATTGTCGACACTGTCCACACCACGTTGCCCAAAAATCTACCACAACAACTTGATTAGCTTTTAATACTTCTTGTTCGAAATCTTTAGCTGTTACACTTTGCATTATTCAATATCCTTATCGTAAGATTCTACAATTAAACCACCAACTGCGAAGCATCTATTAAAATAATCTTTTAATTCTTCCATAGATGTGCATACCTTAATACCTGATCGCGATAACATTAAATTAAACTTTGCGCCTGATGGTAATCCTGAGCAGTAATAGACAATTGGTTTATTATGCGCATATGCATAACCTGCTTCCCAAATTGTTCCCATATCTTTATCACGAGTATTAACCAATAGAAAATCGGCTGTTTCGATATGATGGCAATTACCTTTAAATGTATCGTCTTGCACAGCTTGAGAAGCATCAGGTGGACAAACAAAAATACGACGAGGGGCTGCTAAGTCGATTTTTTCATTTAGTTGATCAAAGAAATTTTCTAGATTTAATAATTCTTCTAAGGCAACAGGATTAAACCATCCAGAAGCCAAATAAACTTTCCATTTATCTTGTACGTTTTTATTCATATTAATAACTTGTTGAGTAGTCATAATTTTCCTTTAATAATTAATCAGTTAATGTTAAAAAATAATAAAAAAAATAAACTTTTACACATTTAAAAGTTCATATAATTCATCTAAATCGTTGGTGAGGGTTTGCATTTTTTCAAGTGACCATTTATTAAAAAAATCCTTATGATAAAGAATGATTTCTTGTTTGGCCTCTTGAAATGTTATATTTTCTAATTCAATTAATGCTAAAATTTCTTCAAATAAACAATCCAAAGTTATTAAATTACTATTTTTGATCTTGTTTTTTTTGAGATTTAAAGATTCTTGAATTTCGCCTGTTAAAGCTAAAATAATTTCCTTTTTTATCTTTTTAATATTTGTAAAATTACCTAAAATTAAAGCATTTAAAAAGATTTTTAAAGTTTTACTTTGATCAGATATTTCAATATTTAAATCTGAGCTAGTATGTATTTGCGATAAATATTCTGCATCATCATGTTTATATGTCATTTCTATTTCAAAAACTATTTCTAAATTTTTTAATAATTCATTTTTAAATGAATAATTCTCAATTTGTTTTTGCATAATAATATCTAAATTATTGAAATAATAGTAACTGACAAAATCATCACCTATTTCAAATTGCGAATCAAATCCCGGATAGATACCAATTAAATAAATCAAATCATCTTCTAAAATTCTCCATATTTCAAAAACACAATCTTTACTATTTATTCTATTTTTGATTAAACCATTTAATCTTTTTCTCTTCATTATATTCCTAAATCTTATATCAGATAATTAGGAATATTGAATACCGTTTAATATTTTCCAGTTAAACGATCTCGAATTATAGTGTCTTTTTTCTCAAACATTTTAAATAGATCATCATCATTAAATCCTGCCAAAATTAATAAAGAGAAAAAATAATTAAAAGAATCTACCACTTCTTCCAAAAATTCATCTTTATCAACCTCAGGCACCTCAGTCTCACGATGCGGTTTCCAATTTTTTAAATGTTGTAAAGCCTCAAACATCTCCTCAACGCCTTTTAAAGCAATATCTCTGATATTATTCTGAGCGTCTTTATTAGATAAATCAACTGGCCAATCTACTGGATAAGCATTTGGAAATTTTTGCCTTAATAAATGCATAAAAGACTCGCGTTTTTTAAACATTTCTAACAATCTGTCATTCATTTTAAGACTCCGGTGTATCTAATGTTAAATCCTGTGTTAATGCTTGTTGCAATAATTTATTTAAATTTTGTTCAAATACATTCAAATAATCAGCATTAATTGACAATTTTTGATCTTCTGTAATCTCAAACTGCATTGCTCTTAAATTATCTACAATGTCTGTACCTGTTAAAATTGCCAATTGCACTATTTTGGCAATATGTGAAATTGAATTATCATGTAATTGCATGTTTACTCCTAAATATTTAATATAATAATTAATAATAGATAGAATATAATAAAAAAATGGCAGACTTTTTACAACAAATAAGAGATAAAAGTAGTATCAATGGCAAACTTTTTAAATACAAAGATAAATTCGGTTTAATCATACAATATATTTCTGCAAAAGATATTACTGAATATGATGAAGTTGAATATTATTATAACGGGCAGTTTTATTTAGTTCCTGCAATCTGGATGCATCAATACATCGATGAAATTATCTTTTAATCTTTTTTATGATTCATATACGCTTCATGCGCATAAGGCCATAAATCTTTTATAATTTTACTCACACCTTGCGCCAAAACCCTTATTTCTAATTGTGCATCAATATGATCACGTTTATTAATAAATCCCATCCAATTATGCAAATTAGAAGTCACCCAATATGTAGTATATAAATTTTGTGGTAAATACATACGAGCTAATTCTCTACCAATTCCTTTATCAATCATCTCCTGATATACTTTCAATGATTGTTCAGAATGCTGTTGCAAACTATCAACCGCAGTTAAACCTGTTGTTTCCAGCACGGGATTAAAATCTTCATTTAATGTTGCTTGACGATTTTTTTTATCTTGTGGTCTTAAAGCATTTGGATAATAAAATTCAATTTGTTCAGCAGTATATCTTCGACTAATCTCATTATATGAAGCAGTTCGATGTCTCATGTGTTGTTTCGAAACAAATAAAGGCACTTTACATCTAAGAGTTAATAAATTATGCTCCAAGGTTGAAGTATGTCCAGATTTAATCAAAAAATCCAATAATTTTTTATCACGATCATTAAATTCAACTGATTCTTTACCCGTTGATGCCCGAGCTGCATTCACAATTGTTAGATCATGTCCCATGTGTTGAATATATTCCACAAACCCAATCTGATCATCATATAAAAAAATCTTATTTTCGTAATTACTCAATTTGTATCCTTCTTTAATATTTAAAATCAATATCAACTTTGAAATTTAATCTGATATTTGGATTACCAATTTTATCAGCCATTCCTAATTGTAATGATTCTTCAGCATTTATAAACCAATCTGCACGACCTTTACTATGAATAGTTTTTTCAAAGAAACCCAACTCTTGCCCGCAATTCTTATCGACTTCTTGCAAAATCTTTAATTGCAAACGCTCGGTTTCTTTAAATGAACTTCGAATCTCTTCAATTTTACCACCACTCCAAGAGCTAATATCATGCATCATCACTGTCGCATCTGAATTACAATATCGATATCCCTTTGTACCAAAAGTCATTAAAATTGCACCACAACTCATCGCTTTACCTTCTACGATTGTCGCAACTGGCAATTCACTATTCTTAATAGCGTCGATCATACGATTCAAAGCATACACATCACCACCATAACTGTCAATTACTACAGGAATAATAGGTTGCCCTGTATTATGAGCTAAACCAATTTCCTTAATAAATGTATTAGCATTTTCTTCATCAAAATCTCTCACCGTAATAATCACTGGCGCCACACGCATTTCTAATTCTTTAATTTTGCGTGAAATATTTCTAATCAATTTCATGTATGTTCTCCTTATATGCAATACCATCAAATTCATATTCAGGTCGAATATTTACTTCAAACCATGGTGAACCAATATGATCCATCAATTTAAAATCAATAGTATCGGCAGCTTCTAAATACCAATCACATCCACCTTTATCTTTTATTAAATCTTTAAAATACCCTAACTTTTGTTGACAATTATCATCCAATATTTCACAAATTAAATTATATAATCTTTCAACCTCACGAATATCAGGTTTAAAATTATCATTCTTTGTTGCAACTTCTTTTGTTAAATTATTCAACATAATAGAGGAATTTTTAGAAATAAAACGATATCCAGGACTCCCCATCGCAGCTAAAATCGCAGCACATCCTAAAGCTTTCCCAGTAATAATTGTAGCGACTTTTTTATGAGAATTCTTAATAGTATCTATCATTGATATTAAACTATGAATATTCCCGCCATAACTATCAATTACAATTGGTATCACATCCTGCCCTGAATTATGTGCCATCGACATAGCCTCACGAAATTCTGCAGCTGTTTCCTCATCAATACTAGTAATATTTATCATTATTGGATCTTGCCGCAGTTCAACAATCTTTAAACTCGGAGAAATTTTAAATACACAATTCATATATAAATTCTTTCTTAATTAGAAATAATAAAAAATTATATAATAAAAAAATTAATTTTACAAATTTTAATTCGTTTAATTACTTTTCAGCTGCCCTTAACTTTTCCTTACGCGCCTGCTCCCTAGCATACGCTTTCCTCCTCTTTTCAATCCCCTTCCTATACTCTTTCTGCTTCTTTCTAATTCTAAAATTCTTCACCCTATTCCACTCAACAGGAAAATGAGATCTAACATCATTACGATTATAAATAAAATCTTCCACATCTTCTAACGCATGCAAATGTTGTTCTTTCCCCTTCCCATATCGATTATGTTCAATCCAATCAGCTAACCCCTTACGATATATCGCAGCTAATGAACCAGGAGGCATATCCACAGACTCAGCACGATCATCTATCTTCTTATCCGTATCAGGATCAATCCACATCGACACAGTCTCCTGTAACATCTCTCCACCACTATATAAATCATCCATTTCCTCAATAATTATTCTTCTCAACTGTTGCGATGTTATTAGCATTTCCACTCCCAGTTTTATTTTCTATATATTAATATTTATAATAATAACTAAATATTTATTCAATAAAAAGGTCTTAATCATAATGAAACAAATTAAAGAATCAATGATTCGAAAACTTATTAAAATTAAATTACAAGAACGTTATCAAAAACTATTAACAGAACAAACTAACAATTTATCAAATGAACAATTAAATCAATTAAAAACTTCAATTATACTAGAAGCAATCTATATCGCCTTTAATGACGATATTGTTGAAATCGATACTGACATTTCTAGTGCGATTACACGCCAAATTGATACAATTTTTAAATCAACCGATTCAAATTCTTTTAAAAATAACGTATTAAATTTATGTAATATTTTAACTCAAAATAAACAAGTATTATTAGAATTAGATTTATTTAAATATATTGTAAATAATATTGATGATGTTATAAGTGAATTAAATTCAAACTTAACAGAAGTAATAAATAATAACGTATATAATGCATCAGATAATCAACCTGTTACAATTTTTAATCATATTAAAAACATATCGACAAATCCTTTCAAATACAATTTGATCAAAGGAAAATTAAACGAATTAATTACTGCTTATGCTAGTCAATCAGTTAATGTATCAAATCCAAATTTGAATCAAATTTTTAAACAATTATTTCCTGTTTTAGAAAATGTTAGTTTAAATAATAATAATGAAATAGGAGATCAACAGCAAGAAGATGCTAAAGAACAACAAGTACAAAAAGTTGAAAAGGTATTTAATCAATTAACTCCAAAAGGTAAACAAAAATTTAAAAGTTTATTTGCACAACTTAAACAAGCAGATACATCTGGTGAAAAAGAAGAAATTAAACAAAAAATAACTACTACCATTCAACAAGATCAAAATACTCAACAAAACTCAAATGATCAGCAACAAGCGAATAATATTCAAACACCTACAACTCCTGCGTCACCTCCTAAATCAATGATTAACTATGATAAAACATTTGAACTAACTATACCTAATGACATTAATGATGATGTTACTTATCAACAATTATTCGATATATTCACAGATAAAGCAAGATTAAATCAAGCAACAAATAATCAGTCAACAGAAACTATTGATACTTTTATTGATGCTTTATATCAATTTATGAATGGAAATTTTTTTGATTACAATAAAAAAGAATTTGCGCCAACAGATACACTTATAACAACAATCCAATTCGGTGAAAAAAAGGTATTAAATAGTTTTTATAAACAAATAATTACAAATACAAATAGAAATGTTAAAGTATCAGATCTTTTAAAGAATAAAATTTTTAAAAACAAAATCATTCCAAAAGATTATAAAATAATTGTTAACCAAAGTTTTTTACAATATCTTAAATTAATAGCATTACAACAAACATTAGCGTTAGCAAAAAATAAAGATTTAAGAACTGTTAATTTTAATGAGATCAATAAAAAAATAGAAGATCAAATTCAAAATTTATCAAATTCAATAAAGTTAAAAGATAAAAAATATGAAATAATAAATGTAGCAGATTTAAAAGATATTCAAAATCTGCAGCAATCAAAAGAAAGTAATCAAGAAAGCACATCAAGTGAAGAAGAAGTGGCAGAAGAAGAAGCGACAGAAGAAGTAGAATATTCTTTTGATAATATTATTTTAGAAATTAACAGTTTAGATAAATCAGAATTTTCACGTTTTATAAGCTTTATTTATTTAATAAGTGATAAATGTGCAAATCTAAACAATAGTGAACAAAACAATTTTCCTATTAAAAAAAATCAATCAAATATAAATTTTCAAAATTTTACAAATCTATTAAAAAGTCATAATCTTTATCTTTATAAAGCAGACAACGCATTTAAAAATTTATACGATTTGTATTTTCCTATATTAGATAAATTAAATAAAATTGAATATACTGATATATCAAATAGAAAACAAGCAGCAAATAATGAAACTGATTCATATAATTTATTAAGAGAAATACTAAATGGATGTATAGCAGGCGATTTAGATAAAAAAATATATGTTGATGACGCAAAACAAGAAATAAACATCTCATTATATAATACTGACAGCCGTTACTTAACCTTCACATATTCAGATGGTAATCTTTTTACTAAAAAATTATCTGATCTTACATTTTATAATGGATATTCAATAATTGAACCCGAAAGAAAAGAAGATGAAAAAGATATATTTGATTTTGAGAAATTAAATAAAATATACAAAAATTAAAGCAGTTCTGACCAACCCCAATCATTGCCTGACATACCGTCGGCATTATAATCTGTGACAACGCCTTCGAAGAAATTTTTAAAGCTGTCACCATTAATAATCCAATCTAACCAGGTTAGTGGATTATCTTTTACATTAAAAATTGGTTTAAGACCTAGTTGTAATAGGCGTCTATCAGCAATATATCTGATATATTGTTTAACTTCTGCTGCGACTAGGCCTTCTGATCCGCCCATTTCGTAAGCCAAATCAATAACTTTATCTTCAAGATCGACTGCGTAGGTAAACATGCGGTAGATTTCTGATTTGAGTTCATCATTAACGATTCGTGGGTTTTCTTTAACATATTCTCTGAAGAGTTGAGTCATACCTTGGACATGCATAGTTTCGTCACGAATGCTCCATTCTAC
>JACCDO011193577.1_pt1 | contig 10038 bp, 10 predicted proteins | sample 7446101 | NCBI WGS metagenome assembly JACCDO01 (sample SAMN15323440, study PRJNA562643) | freshwater metagenome | isolation source: river surface water | place: USA:Blue River Watershed | collected 2017-08-16
CTGATGTTTCTGTTGAGCCTGATGTTTCTGTTGAGCCTGATGTTTCTGTTGAGCCTGATGCTCCTGTTGAACAGAAAGAACCAGAGTCCGATGCACCTGTTGAACAGAAAGAACCAGAGTCCGATGCACCTGTTGAGCCTGATGCACCTGTTGAGCCTGATGCACCTGTTGAGCCTGATGCACCTGTTGAACAGAAAGAACCAGAGTCCGATGCACCTGTTGAGCCCGATGCTCCTGTTAAAAGTAGCCGTGATGTTGAACGTCGTTACGAACGCGGATTCCCCTACGCTCTAAATGCTCAATTCAGGCGTAAAACCGAACGCAGACATAACGATGGACAGCCTAAGAAACACGAACGAGACAATGAGCCTGAGATTGCCGCATCAAGCTGTTACGATAGTTCGAGACCCAAAAGATCTCGGCCTACTGACATTCGTGAAAGACTAGGTACACCAAATCCTTCAGTCACATACGTTACTCATGTGACTGAACCAAATAAGCAGTTTATGGTCACTATCTGCCAGAATAACGCCAGATGTTTTTCATGGTTCTTCAAAATGGAGTTTGTTGAATCAATCACTGCTTTTGCTTTGTATACATTGCTTAATGGACAGAAATTATATGTTACGGTGGGTTCCCAGAACAACTGTTCTGGGAATTATTCGATTATCAAGACAACATTATTAAAACCTGTGCAACCTTGTGTGTATGACAGAAATTGCATGTCGCCATTATGTCTTCGCAAACATCAATTTATTGATAACTTGAGCAGCGAAAAAAAAAATGTAGTTTTTCAAAAAATGTGCAGTAGGATTGAGGAATTTGTTAACTCATATCCGATTGGACATTTATGTGTTTACTACCAACACCCTGACGACCAAACACCACCAGATGATCATGCCATTGCAAAATCAAGCATCACTAACCATTACAATTCGAAATTCTCGATCGATCCAGATGTTTTTGGCATGGCTGATGGTTCATTCAATCCCAACATTCCCGACATGTCGGGAATGAACAGAATGCCCTACTATTAGATCAACTCGTGTGATTTTTTTTATATTTGTTTGATTAATAAATTCGAGAATATTATAAATGGGTGTTTATTTGGAGCAGTGATCCGTTCATCAATTAAAAATGGTTTAAAATGGTTATAAGAAACATCATCAACAATAATTGTCACTATAATATTATAATGCAGAGAAATTTGGGCGGTGTTGTAGTATATTTGTGAGAGATTAACGCCAGATGCCGTTAGTTGCTCCATAGCATGATGTATCTTATTGGATAATACAACCCGATTTATAGTATGATACGGATGTTTTTTGTATGAATCATCTACTATGGATCCATGCTGTGAGTTATCATCTAGTATGGATACATGCTGTGAGTTATCATCTAGTATGGATCCGTGTTGTGATTCAGGCGTTACACACATGCCGAAATTTTGTCTATATACCAATAACTCATATTCAATTTGATTTTTGTTAAGTGCATTTGCATATTCTATGGATTTTGGACCATTATATAATATGATATTATCTTTTGTGAATGGAGTTAAATATGGGTTTATTTCGAAGCAATATGTGTAAATAAGTATAATAATCAAAACGATGATAATCTCATACATTTTTTTCGACTTGATTTAAATATTTAGATTGATTTAAATATTTTAAATGAAATTTTATATAAACCTAAATATAAAATATGCCGTCATTAAGTGATTTGTGGCGTGATCATAGCGCATTGGTGGTAGTGACACTATTAGTAGTTGTATTGGCATTAGCAATGTACACAGGTCATTTGGCCAAAATGACGTATAGATTAAAACATATGATGGATAAATCGGTGGCACCTGCGGCACCTCCAACCGTGGCGCCAGTCGTTCCTGCACCGACACCGGCACCGACTCCGGTTAAAGCGTAAACCAAAGTTCATGCCGTATGCCAAATGGTATTTGACATACATCAAATAAAATTGAACGATATTTTTTTTAAATACATAATCCATAACATATTGAGGCAACATAGATGGAACAACCAGAACTCAATGAAGAACAATGTTATGCGTTAGAATCATTTAAAAATGGCCATAATTTATTTATAACTGGTCAAGGTGGTAGTGGCAAATCATTCCTAATTTCGGAAATGATAAAATATAATCAAAATAACCAATGTAGCGAACACACGCATGGAAAAAAAATGGTTATTACTTCGAGCACTGGTATTTCAGCATCACTAATTAATGGAATCACATTTCATTCTTTCGTCGGAGTAGGGCTGAGCGAAGAAGCTGACATCAAAAAAGTCAATAAACCTGCGCAAATAAGATGGAATGACACATCTATATTAATTATTGACGAAGTATCGATGCTAACAGCCAAATTTTTCGACTTGGCAAATAATGTTGGCAAAAGAGTCCGAAACAACAACAAACCATTTGGTGGTATTCAAGTAGTTTTACTTGGTGATTTCTTACAACTTCCGCCAATCAATGGAAACTTTATATTTCATTCTTCGGCCTGGGACGAATGTAAGCTGAAAATAATTTACTTGCGTAAAAATATGCGACAAAGTGACAAAGATTTTTACGAAATTTTGCGAAATATTCGCGTCGGGAAATGCACAGGTGAATTAAGAAATATTATTAGCAATTACGTAAGACTCCCAAATAAGTCATTGGAAATTAAACCAACTAAACTATATCCAAAGCGTAAATCAGTTAATGATATCAATATTGCAGAATTGCGCAAATTACCTAATATCGCGATCCACACAGCTCTGTGGGGATATTTTAATCCGATGTTATATAATTTCGACAACTTCGATTTCAATGAATTGGATTTACAAATTTGTCCGCTGACCGACGATGATAAATTACTTTGGGCTAATTTACAGATTATGTATCAATTACCAATTGCAGTTGGCGCGCAAGTGATGCTAACTAAAAATTTAAATTGTTTAAATAATTTGGTAAATGGCAGCCGCGGAGTTGTATTGGCGCAAACAAAAGATTACATCACTGTTAAGTTCATGTCTGTAAATGGCAATGAAAATATACATTCCGTTGTCTCCGAATTTTTAGTGGTTAAAGTATCGCCAAAAAAAACCCTCGTTGTTAAACAATTTCCGCTATTATTAGCATACGCAAGCACTATACATAAATGTCAGGGCATGACGTTAGATTGTGTGCAAATGGATTTAAGCGAATGTTTTGAATACGGTATGGTTTATGTCGCACTTAGTAGGGTTCGCACGCTTGAAAATTTATATATCGAAAAAATAAATTTTGATAAAATCAAAGCACATCCAGAAGCTGTGAACTTTTACAAACAGTTATCATATCAATCATAAGATTCTTCATGGTTTGGTATCGTATTACGAATCGCTAAATTAGAAAAATATATTTTTTTCTTTATTTTAATATATTACACAATATCAATTTACAACGAACTTAAATTATCATTCGGTGACCATCATGGGATTTGTCGAACAATTTTATTGGTCAATTGTTATTGTGTTCGCGATTATATTCATTTATTGGCTTCGCGCGAATATTAATATAACATCCACGCGGCGACTGGAATATTTAGTTAAAGAACGATTCAAAGCGTTCCGCGACGGTTCCGCGGAATTGCAAAAATATGATTCGAATGATATTATTGTTAAACACGTTAATATTATTAGGATAGATAGAGAACATATAATGGCAAACATAACATATAAGACAAAAGATAGTGAATATACGACAAAGAGTTATACATACAAATTGTCGAAATTATGTGGGATGGTTGATCCATTTTGTATAAATATCGCATGATTCATGATGCATATAAAAAAACAATGATCCGATTACTCGTTATCACTGCTATGCCAATCTTCGCAATATGACGACATATATGTCGTTGGTTGGTATTTTACCGGGTTTGGGTACGCTATACTTACTTGAAAGTAATTTCGCACATCATGCATTTCATTGTAGTAAATTAATGCAAATTCGCGCATATCATTGTTTTGTACAATGCGCGAAATGTATTGTGTATATACTTCATACATAATTAGATGGATGAAAGCCAAGCCCTTCGCAATCGTAAATTCGAAGTATGTGACACGGAAACCATCATGTATAGAGTTCATGTAAAATGTCATGAACTCTTTAATTTGGTCTGCCTTACCTATCAACATGAAATAAATGCAGTTATGCAAAAATTTTGCAAAGCGGTATCGGCTATCAGGTGGTTCGTTCATGATACGGAAGAAGTTCTCGATTGTTTTACGAAAATCATTGTAGTTGGGACCTCTTAGTATTGTTCGAATTGCTTTAAGATTTTGGTCTGGGGATGTCAAGTCCCCGACCAATCGAAGCATATTTCTGACACAGTTTATTTGATTTACTCCGCTCACTGTATCACGAAGTTCATCCACCGATGGTTTTGGCATTTTCAAAGGAACGTTTTCAGTCTTAGCTGGTTCGTTAACCTTTTCAATATCCGGATCTTCACGCGACTCACCATCTGAACCACTAACTGAACCACTATCTGAGCCAGCATCTGAGCCAGCATCTGAATCATCAACTGAACCAGTAACTGAACCAGTAACTGAACCAGTAACTGAACCAGCATCAGGACGATTGTATGACTCAACCTCACTCTCTTGCTTGGGATCACTCGACATGCTTGGTTGACGGTGAAGCTACATTTCGACATAAAAAATCATTTTTTTATGACCGTTAGGTAAAGAATAGTATTTTATATTTAGGCTCATATTCAGCTGAATATGAATGTAGAGCTGAATATGACATGATATAATTAACCCTATAAAACATATATAAAACATATAAACCATATATAAAACGCATATAAAAAACAACGATTCAACTAATCACCATTAAAAACCAAGTGAGCAATTAGGGTTTTCTTGACACCACCTCAAGGAAAATTCAAGCCTATGCGGTTTCGTCTCTGGGTAGGTTATGCTCTCCTGACAGTAGTTGTTTACATCGTGAGTATCTTTGTAATACATCACCACAAAATCGCGCATATCCTTATCCGACACAATGCGTGAAATATACTGCGTGTATACTTCATACATGATTAGGCGGATGTATGCAACACCGCTCTGAACCACCGTGTTAAAATATGCGTGTTCATCACCGCGACCCTTTCTTTGTTCTATGTAACAACTTATGAAATCGCCAATTTCATCAGTCTTATTTACAAGCATGAAGTAAATGCAATTAGTTATGAATCTCTCAAAATTACGCCTACTGTTGGATGTTTTCATTGCGATCTCAAATAAGGATATGGCATTCTCGCGAATGGATAGACTTGCAGAACGCAGTATCTCTTCGAGCGCATCGATAAATTGGTCTGTTGTTAATTTCTTCAGCAGTTCAATCATGTTTAGCACACTGGCAAGCTTATTTATCTTATCGTTTTCGCATTTAAGTTCTTCTGGTTGTGGTCTCAGAGCTGCTATTTTTCTAGGATCAACCACGTTACTATTCGAAGGACGCTTAGCGTCATCTGTATCGAGACCTCTGGTATCATCTGATCCAGCAACTGAACCAGTAACTGAACCAGCAACTGAACCAGACTCTTGCTCAGAATTACTCGACATACTTGGTTGCCGATGAGGATGCGTTTCGATATAAAAAAATCATTTTTTTATGGGTACAAATTTGTTTGTTTATAATTGCGGTCTATTTTACGATTTTTATTCAACAAATTCCAATTTTCTTGTGTCATCTTCCATGGATATATGCAGTTGTTTTGTTTCATTAAATATTTTCAATTTCGAAATATGGTTGTATGTAAATTTCATTCTCGAATAATGTTGAGCAATCCATAAATACGCAAAATTCTATCCGTTCATACCATGCATTAAATAATTATAGTCAAGATATTTTAAATTCGTTGTAGCCAAGTAATTTTTTTACTAAAAATTGAATTAATTAATTAAATTACTAATGTATGTATTCTGGGATCTTGTGTGTGACAATCCAAATAAATCATGGAGTTGGAACGGTATTTCACGAAATCCAAATATCACATGGGATATCATTGAAGCCAATACATATAAACCATGGGAATGGTCTTATATTTCACAAAACCCGAATATCACATGGGATATTATTCTGAACAATCCAGACAAACCATGGAAGTGGAATGGTTTTTCACAAAACCCAAATATCACGCGGAATCTTCTACGGGATAATCCAGATAAACCATGGAATCGGAAAGATATTTCACTAGATTTACATATTATGTGGAATATTATTGGACGTAACCCGGATAAACCAAGTGACTGGTGGCATATTTCACGACATCCAAGTATCACGTGGGATATTATTCAGACTAACCCAGATAAACCATGGTGTTGGAATAATATTTCACAAAACCCGAATATCACATGGGATATTATTCAAAACAATCCAGATAAACCATGGGATTGGCGTTGTGTTTCATGCAACCCAAACATTACACCATGCATAGTAAAGGATAACCCAGATAAACCATGGAACTGGCACAACTTATCACATAACAAAATGGATCAACCATATTACAGCTCACAACATCATAAAAAACAATTGGCTAATCAGTTAGCCAAAATCATATTCACTGAACTAATATCCGTTGTATGCAATCCACGACGCCATCCATCCAATTATTTGTCAATTTGTGAGTTACGCGATCATCCATTAAGTAATTACGAGCAGAATATTTTGGATACATTATGCTTTTGATATTGTGAGATTATAAAAAAATGATATTCTAACAATGACCCACAGCATATGCTCAAAATAATTTCCAACTTCTTATGTCGCTCGTAATCTCGAATATCACACAACATATTCTTGGATTACGGTACATCTCTTGAATATACAATTGCTCGGATTCAGTGAATGTTTTGATCCTCGAAATATATTGTATGTATATTTCATACATTAGCGTCATGAGGAATGGCATAAATTTGTGATAATTATAAGTAAATGCCTTTCCTGAATTGTGATGCGAGATACATCTAGATACATATAATTCTAAATTGTCCATATCAAATAGTAACATATAATAAATCGACCGATTGATTACACAACGCAACAATTCGCTGTAGATTAGTAATTCAACAAAATCTTTAATAGAATCAGAAATCGGTTGATAATCTCTATGGTTAAACAAATCCATATATGTTTCGAGTAGTGAATCGTCCTTTGTAAAAGATTTTAATTTGTCAATTAATGAATTAATCATTCTCTGTCGAGTAGCATTAGCTAATGCTAATTTCAAATCCGCGATAGGATATTTACACAGCCCAATCTGTTTACGCTTAAATGACAATTGTTCATCTTTATTCATTGCGGTAAACAATTCTTTGGTTCTAAAGTTATTTGACACAAGCTTACTTATCATTTCTTGCTCGATCCCGGAACGCAAATGGTATACATTGTTGTTTTTTGCGATGAATAATTCCCAACGGATAGATTCGAAAATATTCAGTATCTCAATAATGACATTCACTTCTAATCGTTCAATCACATCGATCATCCACTTGTTGGATTCGTAATCAGATAACTTCGGGTTTTCCATTAGAAGAATCATCCGCTGTTCGAATACGAATTCAGTTACCCCGATTCTTAAATCCATCAGAACTTTGGTAATAAATTTAGCAGAACGGACGAACAGGTTTAGAAACAACATTGCCCCCATTAGTTGAACATCGCCAGAATATTTGTTAAGCAACGCCACAAGTTCATCTTCATATTTGCTTTTAATTGGTTTATATACCAATGGACTCATCAAACGTTTATCCGAAATACTAAGCAAGTTGCAGACAATATCACGTGTTCCCCTGGATGCGATGATGTCATCGATGACTTTCCGGTAATCCACAACCTCTGACATGTTTGTGTTTTGGTCATATGGCCAATAATATTCAATTTTTATTGGCCATATGACCAAAAAAATGGTCTCAGTATCAACTTTTATGTTTCTTACTGACTTCAATTGTTATTTTCGAGGAAATATGATGGATATAATCTATTTATCTTAGCCTCCAGTGATTTTTTTTTTGGTCAACAACTCAGCATTGGTAGAATTGATGGCATCTACTTCACATTGTTCCCACGCCTTGCCATCCTTATGTCTCTGTTTCAGTTCTAACATTTTAGCCTTTTGCACATCCAACCTGATGTTAGTGAAAGCAAGGTCAGTAATTAATATTTCCTTCCTAACATCAAATTGCCAATCCGCACAGCCGGTGGGTTCTACATAAGCCTGTTGCGGCGTTACATCTTCGATGTAACTACCATCATCACGTTGACTCTTGAGCTTATCTGAACATGAAAAGCTCAATTGGTTGGAGAATTGCCAGAAGCTGAACACACCATTCAACCAATTGAACATATCTGAACATGAGAAGTTCGATTGGTTGGAGGGTCGCCAGACGCTGAACACAACACCCATTTTCTTGTCTGCATATTGCTATAACAAAATCAATTTTTTTTTCAAAAAATTAGTCCGAGACCTTGTCTAACTTCTCGTTATTCTTATTCTTTTTTGATGCGGAACTCCATAAGCTAAAACAATTTTTCGCAACACACCAATACTCAAAATCCGTCGATGATTCTTCTGTATAAACCCGTGATAAAGCACATACCATCCTTTCATCCTGTAAAATGGCGGAAAAGTATTTTGTATATAATTCAAACAACAGCAATTTGATAAATGCCATTCCATCTAATATCTTCTTTGTTACGGCAGCATATTCACAAAATTCATCGGATTTTATAACAAGCTCCATGAATGGAATTAAATCATCAATACCATGTTCCAAAATGAAACCAATACATAATAAGATAAAATACCTAAACATTTCGTTGTTATCCGTATCCTTCATAAATTCATAGAATTGTTTAATTGGCGCCTTATAATGAGCATTCTTGCAACTAATTAGCATATCGATTGCTGCAGCATATTCCGTAAATGAATTTAAGTTTTCAATCACTTCTCTCGCTTCTATTAAATGTTTATGTTTTGTAAATGCTATTACCACAGCATCAAGATCGCTATTTGAGCACATCAACCAACTGATGCGTAAACGCACTGTTTGCGATTCTGAACCACTTTTGTCATAATGGATGCAGCGATAATCGCATTCTGTGTGACTATGGGCTTTATGTTCCCGCTCTTTAAGTATTTCTAACACTGCACCAAACGAGGGCTCAGTATGATCATAATTACTCATATGAACATATTTGTTTAGCATTTTTTGCAACTCATCGCTATCGTAACAAATGCGAGAAATATATTGTGTATATAATTCATACATAATTATTTTAATAAATGACATCTCGAGTCTAGGTTCATCAGTAAACACATAGAAACATCTTGAACATACGTATTCCCACAATATGTTTGCTTCTAATACCATACATAAATATTCAGCACCGAATTTTAGTAGAAAATAATTACTCTCGGAAATTATTCCGGGTAAACAATCATACTCCCCCAGATATACTTTCTTAAAGAACTCGTGAAATGATTCCCGGTGCTTATCGTATTTTGTATGCGCTAATAACTGATTTAATGCTCTCTCGTATGAGGGACTCTCTAAGTCAATCATTAGACGGACTACTTTATCCATGAACGTGTCATTGGGCAACATACTAGTAGCCGCGATGAGATCCTGTTCGGAAGGACATAACCGTGCAACGCTATCGTCCATTGTGCAATCTCAGTGAAACAGAACTTGCTAGCAATTCAACAATAAAAAATCAATTTTATCCAGTGATGTCCTCATGCATGAAATAGAAATGGCCAATATTGCCTTCATTTATGCAATTAATAACAACTGATATTTCTTGTTAATTAATTATTTAATTCATTAATCAATCTGACTTGGATTGTTTTTCATGCCACTTCTTTAAATCGTCGATTGTTATTTGATGAAAATAACAATCGTCGTGTTCGCAAAATTCTATTAAATCGTCCTTTAATTCCTGATTTGTTTCGGTCCGCGATAAATATTGCATGTAAAATTC
>JACCDO010757910.1_pt1 | contig 10037 bp, 8 predicted proteins | sample 7446101 | NCBI WGS metagenome assembly JACCDO01 (sample SAMN15323440, study PRJNA562643) | freshwater metagenome | isolation source: river surface water | place: USA:Blue River Watershed | collected 2017-08-16
AAAAGAGGTTAAAAAGAGAGTAACTAAAAAAGAGGTTAAAAAGAGAGTAACTAAAAAAGAGGTTAAAAAGAGAGTAACTAAAAAAGAGGTTAAAAAATAAATATTTTATAATAAATGTAATAAAAATATATATTATTGATCATAATAAATAGTTAATTGTATAAATCGCGGATCATCAATATTTGGATAGTCATAATTTATTGTATGATCAAAAATATAAATTAATAATGGAATAAATAATAAATACTTATTATATAATCGCCTATTATTTAACATTTTACGTATTGATTTTAAATAATTATATGAAGGTAATTTTTTATTACTATTTGTTGAGTCATTTTTAACATAAACATTACAATTGATATATTTATTATTATCTGTACAATAAATAGGTAATGTTATTTTGCTATAATCAGTTTCGTACTGATCTAATTTTTTCAATTCACTATACTTCATTTTTACAATAATTCCATATACTGTATGGTTTATTAAATAACCAATCGAAGAAACTGAATTTTCAGTACCATTATCACAAAATATTCTTGTATGATTTCGTATAAAACCATTATGAAATGGTAAATATTTTACGTTTCGTCCAATACGTTCGGCGATTAAATCAATATGTAAATATGAATAACTAAAAAAGTAACATTCATCTTCGTTTAAATGATAAAAATCTTTATCATATAAACAATAGTTTTGTGTCATTTTAGGTAAATAATAGTATTATAATTATCATTATTTTATTCTATTTGAAAAGATAAAATAATCATTTTTTTTTATTATTTTTAATTATTTAATTTATAAAGATCTAAAGTAATAAATCGAATAAATTCGTTTAACGTAAATGAATTTATAAATAAATATAAAAAATTGAACTTTTAAAAATAAGAAATATAGTAAATATCCTTTTACTATATATTTTATATATCATTTTATTTTTTATATACGTAAACATAAAATGAAGAAAAATAATTATTTATTTAAAAAAAATATTTTAGATCAATATATACCTATGTCAAATGAACAAAATATATATTGTTTCGATGATTTACAATGTAAAAATAAAAAATGTAAAAAAATACATCCTGAACGTAAACGTTTAAATATATGTCAATTTGATATCTTTTTTATTCCAAATAAGGATCGTGGATGTCATTTTGAAGATTGTACATTTCATCATCCACGAAGAATTCAATATGAGAGAAAGAAAGAGTCTGATTTCGATGATCTTGTACACTCTGTTGTTGATTTCGTTTTGAAAGATGAAGATTCAGATTTTAATACTCAAAATGATTTACGTAAACTTTATCAAAATCTTTACTCTTATCAAGAGTTAGAAAATGATTTTGTGATTAAATTCAAAAATGTTGAAAATATTCTATATCAATCTCAACAATTGTATTCAAATGCTATTTTACAAACAAAAGCAGATTACAATCAATTTATGAATAATTTTATGTCAATTACTTCACAAACAAAACAAAAATGTGAACGATTTATTGATGCTATTGTTATGATTACAACTGCTTATCCACATTGTTTGGAAGAGTGTAAAGTTATTTCACAACAAATGATTCAAATATATCATAGTATTTTTGAAATGAATCAATTTGTGATTCAAGAATATAATAGTAGTATACATTTGTATCCTGATTTTGAACAAAATAGTTATCATTCACAACAAATGATACCAATGTATTAAATAAAATAATGATATAAATATTAAAAAATAAATAATATTATAAAATAAAATAAAAATTATAAATAGAGTTATATAAAATATGGATATTAAAAATCGTTTGATTACACCTTTTTTAAATCATTGTAAAGAATTTAATTATAAAAATCCTGATTTATTTAAAAAAATAGAAAGTATAAATTCAGATTATATTGAAGATTTTGATAGTATGTATGATGATCTTTTTCTTCATTTATTACAAAAAGATGAATTTACAAATATAAACGTTTATTTTTCAAAAAATAGTTTAAAAGATAAACTATTATTTCAATATCAAAAAAATAATAAAATACCTGATCATTTAATCGGTTTAAAAGAAATCATTATTGAAAAAGATGATTTAATGAAATATTTATATCAAATGTACTATTACCGACACCAAAAAGATTCATTCTCATCTTACTTCGATTGGATTAAAAATGATATGAAAATATTTCGTATGTTTCAATTTTCATCACAAATTACATTAACTATTTTAACTTTTATATCACCCATTACTAATAAAAGTGGAAGTAAAAGCAGTAGTAAAAGTATGTATCGACGAAAATTATATCAAGAAGAGTTTGATTTCGATTTTATTAAATATGTACCCAAAAATAATGAAGAAAAATACATCAATTCAACCATCTTTTTTAATCAAAATAGTATTGATTTTATTCATAAACAAAATTTTCCATTTTATTTACACCAATCTCATATTCAAAATTGGCATTTAATGAATGATTTTATATCATTTTTATATAAACAATTACCTATATATGATCGTCCAAGAGCAATGTTCTTTAGTTCAACATTATTATATTTCCTCGGATTACGACCCAATAATGATTTTGATTTTATGTTATATTGTAAAGAAAATAATGCGAATTTTTATCAACCATTTGTTGAATTTGAAAAAGAGGAAAATAAAAAATATATTGAAACAAATCCAAAAGGAATGTTTGATTTTTTATATGTAAATTGTGGAAATAAAGAGATTGAAAAACCTTTTTATTTGTCACATTGCGATTTATGGGCACAAGAGTACGGTGCCACAAATTATAATGAAGTACGCGTATTAGGTAAATATCATATGTACTATTTAGGAATTAAAAGTACAACAATATCTATGGATATTATTAAAAGAAGATTACGAGCACGTCCTCGAGCAATTGCCGATTTAATTATATTAAAACATCGTTTTGGTGTATTTTTAAAGATTCCCAATCCACCGACTGTCGAAAAAATATTTCATAAAGTGAATAACTTAACCAAAGATCATAAAAATCATTTATTAAACCGTGGATTTAAAATTACTCGTGAACATAATATAAATGAAATTATTGAAGAAAAACCGATTGATATGGCGAAATTTTATTCAACGATTCGTTGGACATTATATACAAGATATCATTTTAAATATACTACTGAACAAATTAAAGAAGAGTTTACAAATGAAGTTGAATCAAATTCATCGAAAAAATTACGCGATTTTAGTGATTTAGATGAACAACGCGAAGTAGCAAATAATATACTAAAAATTAAATCAAAATCTAAATCTAAATTAAAATCTAAATCAAAATCTAAATCAAAAACGAAAACAAAATCAAAAACGAAATCAAAAACAAAATCTAAAACAAAAAGTATATTAAAATAAATATAAATTTAATAAAAATATAAAATAAATGAAATTAAAAAAATGGTTATGAAATATAAATATACATATTTGGGTCATTTTCGCAACGTTTTATATATTCACGTTCAATGAGTGATTCAATTTCACATTTCATAAACTTTTTATCAGGTACAAAAAGTGTACAATTTCTACATACTTCTTCATATAATGAATTATGATCCATATTTTTTTTACTTTTCATAATTCGTATAATCATACTTTGGATAATATTTTTCCGTTGTGTTATAATATGATGATCATTCTTCTCTTTTAACTCTTCTTTTTGATGAAATTGATCAAAAATTAATTGCGGAAAAAGTACTTTTCGTTGTTGTGATTTAAATTCAGTATTAATTCCATATTGTCCATCTTTTATATCTAATATTTTTATCTTTTCACTCATTGAATGACATATATATTTCAAATATACAATCGGAATTTGAGTACTCTCAAAACACTCTTGAAGAGTCATCATTTTACCACTCTTTGATAACACAATCAATAATATTGCTTGTAAAGCATTCATTTCAAATTCATAAACTACATTGTGTTGATAGATTCCGCGAATGGTTGCTTTACTATTCATATAATCATACATTAATTTTCTTTTTTGAAATTTTGTTTTATAATATTTTTCAAAATCTTCTTCATATTTTCGAATTTCTACTGGTATTTTATACATATTTTGATTTTCCAAATATGTATTCCAAAACGTATGACATAATATACGAGGTGTATATTCAATTTTATTTTGAATACGTTGTACATAACTATATTTTTCATATTCATCTTTTACACTTTCTGAATTGATATAATCAATAAGCAACGATTCTATTTTTACACTTCCAAATATACTTTTCATTACATTTACAAATAACTTTTCATTTTCAATATTATTACTCTTCCCAGATAATAATCTTCGACACATTGTATGATGATAGTTTTCAATAAAAAGATCTTTATTGTTACAATGATACATAATATGGAATTTTGAAGTAATTGCCATTTTATCATATGGAATAACAGAATCTTTTTTCAAAAGTTTATCAAAATATTTGATAAAATCAGAAAGTACGATTGTATTCTTATTTTCAGAAATAACACTTTTTTCTTCCATTTTCTCAAAATAATATTTATACACATTTTCAATCTCCTTTTTACATATTATATTATTTTCAAAATGTAATACACACATTTCATTATATTCCAAATATTTATCAAAAAAGTATTCAATATACATATCTTTATTTTCAAAGTTTTTAACCAAATCATTCTTCATATATGTATAAAATACTTTCGCAAAAATATCAACTTTATTCATTTTCAGAATATATTTATATATATCACTCATAGAATCACAATTTTTGTGAAATGAAATATATTCAAAATGATGATTATCACATATTTGAGATATAAATGAATCATACAAAGTGTTTCTTTCTTTTTCAACAAATCCATAAAAATCTAAAAGACGATTGATTTCAAACTCTTCATTTCGTACATATGTTAAAAAGTTATAATCTTGAAAATTCACATTTTTCTTTTTTATTATAATTTCATTTATATAATTATCATGAAAATAGGTTACAAAATGTGTATATAATTTACTATACTTTTCATAATCTTGTAAATAAGTACAAAATGGTTTTCCTTTACAATAAAAATGATCCTTTTTATAAAAATCCCATTTTTTAACAAATAGATCTTTTTTGAGTAGATTTGATACCATTACATAAAACAAATCTTTTAATGAAATAATACCCAATTTTTTATAATATTCATCTTTATCCATATAATAAATAAGTGAATATATATTCTTTTCAAATGTTTCAAGATAACCATAAAAAGAAATATATTTTTCGAAACTATTGATTTCTATTACATAATTTTCAAGAAACGGAATCACTTCATTTTGATAATACGATTGAAAGATTTGAAATATTTTTTCATACTTTTGAATACTCTTTTTATCTTGATAATATACAAATAAAACTGTATAATATTTTGTATATTTATCCTTAATTAACATCTTAAATGATGAAGCATCAAAAAAGATATAATTTAAATATGAATTACAATAATCATTCGTAATCTCTTTAAATAATTGTTCTTCATTAAAAATATATTTTTGATCTACTTGTCGCAAATATGGCGAAACATATGGATTTAAATAAAAATCACTCATTCTATTTTTTATTCTTCTTACTCCAAAAAAATATCTTCTATATCCTTTTTTATATTCTTTTTTTTGATTTTATTAATAAATTATTATTTATTAACAAATTTAATTATAAAATATTTTTATTGTTTATTTTTTTGTAAAAATAAAATTATTCACACATATTGTATAAATAAATGAATTTTTCAACATAATTTTTGACATAATCAATATTATCTATATTAAAAACCATAGTATTCATATCTTCAAGAATTTCGTTAAGATGAGATACAACTTCTTGATTTTTAGAAGGAGTATAATTTTGATAATATTCAAAAAAATGTCCATCTTCATCATTTATATAATCGTTTAATAACTCTTCTTGATATGACGCTTTTGAATATACAATTTCATACAACTGACTTACATAATAAGATACTATTTTTTGAATCTCTTCCTCTTTTAATTCATTTTTTACAATCGATTCAAAAAGAGTATATGAAACATCAAATAACTCTTTTACATTTACGTTCACGTTTTTTGAAAGTACATCATGAATATTATCAAAAATAGTATTCATTTCTTCAATTGTATTCATTTTAAATAATAAAATAATAAAAGTTTATATAATTGAAAAGATAATTTTAAGGTTTCTTTATTTATAAATAATCATTTTTTTAAATCAAAATGATTTACGTTTACTCTTTTATACATTAAAAAATAGATAAATTTATAAAAAAGATAAAAAAAATGAATTTTTAAAGGAATAAATAAATGAAACGAAGAAGGAAGAATATATTTTCTATTTTATCCTTTTTTGATGATTATCAAAAAAACAATTCAATTACTCTCTGGAGTAGAAACGAATTATAGTGATCTAAAATATAGAAATGACGCATCTTTATGCGATTTGCGTAATAAATTGAATGAATCCAAAATCTTTTTGGATTACTCTGATTTTACAAATGATCTCTTTTTACACGGAATCCGTAAATTTACAAACATAAATACTATTCTTCTTTTTGGTAAAGATAAAGATTGCGCTTATAGTGATTTTTATGTCCCAAAATATAAAAAAAATTATATATTATATGGTATTAAAACACTTTCACTTAAAAAATCAAGTGTAATTAAAGCTTTATATCAAACTCTTTATTATCGACATCAAAAACGTCATATTCATGATTTTATGACATATATTGATTCATATACTGATGAATTTGAAGATTTTGTAGAAAAAAATGATGATGATATGATTACATTAAGCATATTGATTGTTTTAAAACGATCATTATCAACGAATTTTTATATGATTTCTGAAGAGATTCAAAAGGATTATATGATATGTATTCCGGAAAACCGTGAAGAACAATGGATTGTAGCAACCTTATTTTTTAACAAAAATAGTATTGATTTTTTGGATAAACAAGATTTAAAGTTTTATTTGAAAAAAGAGAATAAAGATTGTTGGAATAAGATGAATGAGTTTCTTTCATTTGTTTATAGTGTTGTACCTGTTGAAGAACGTCATCGAATTATTTTTTATAGTTCGACGATTTTGTACTTTCTTGGACATCGTTGTAATAATGATTTTGATTTTATGATCTTTTGTAAAGATAATGATTCTAATTTTCACGCACCATTACGTGCCTATGAATTAGAACGCAATCTTCCATATGAAGAATCAAAACAAAAAGGTATATATGATTTTAGTTATATTCATACAAATGATACAAAACTACAAAGAGCATATTATGAAGAATTTTATGATAAATGGGCACAAAAATACGGTGTTTCAAAATTTGAAGAAATTTATGCTTCTGGAAAACATCATATGTATTTTCTAGGTATGAAAAGTACCATTTTAGCTCAAGATATTATTCGACGTCAACTCAGAAATCGCCCTCGAGCAATTGCTGACTTAATTGCCCTTCGAAAACGTTATGGTATTAAATTTGATATTCCACAACCACCAAAAACAATCGATAAATTTCACAAAGTTGATAAATTATCATTAGAAGAAAAGAATGCTTATTTACAAAAAGGTGGCAAACTTATCACAAAATATGGTATTGAGGAAATTAAAGTTGTTGAAAATATTGATCAAAATGCTTTTTTAAACACAATTGTTTGGGCATTAAAAGAACGATATAATATGGAATTTACTTTATCTGAAATACTTATTGAATTAGGTATGGAAAAGAAGAGTGAAACGAAAAACACTTATCAAATTCGTATTCATAGTAAAGATTCTTTATCTCAACCTGTAGAAAAGGTAAAAGAAAAAGAGAAAAAGAAGATAGTCATTGTGAAAACAAAGGATGCTATAACAGGCGAAGTTACCAAAAGTAAAACAGTTGATAATACACCTGTTAAAACACAAAAGAAAAAACAACTTGTTTTTGTAAGATAAAAAAATACAAAAATACAAAAATTGATTTTTATTTCTTCATATCTTTTTATAATTTATTATATCATATTATTATCTATTCTATTTATTTTTATATGTTTTTTCAAAAAAAGAAAGTAATTCCCGTAAATAGTAATACTTTTCTACATTATCAAGATCATAATAAAAATGATCACAAATCATTTACGTTAGACTTTATATTAACACCTATTATGATTTTAGGTGGAATTGTATTATTTATCTATTTTATACCCGAAACAATATTTGGTACAATGAAGATATTATATATGTTTTGTAATGGAAAAATATTCTAAAAAAATGAAATTAAAAAATAAACATAAAGATTTCTAATATATTTAATTATATAACTATTTTATTAACAAGATATAATGTCACGTAAAGTAAAACCTATCTCTAGAAATGAATATTTTGATAAAATTCAAAATGAATATCGTCACGATAAAAAGATGGATAAAGAGTTTAAAGGTCGTTTAGAACGTGCTTTATGCTTTATCGTATTATTTTGTTTTCCTTGTGTACTTTTTCACAAATGTAAAAAAGATCATTGTAATGATGATTAAAATAAAACGTAAACAAAAATAAAAAATGAAGAAATATTTTATATCATTATTATAACTAAAAGAACAAATATTATATATAGTATCTTTACAATGCCTTCCAAAAAGAAGAACGTAAAGCGTACTGTTTCAAGTGCGGTTGAAAAGCCTATCGATTCAAAACCTACGATGACGTTTGATTCAGTTAAGAATTTCCAAACATTGTTTGTAAACTCTTTTATTGATTATTCTTATGACTTAGTAAATAAATATAAGTTTGTTATTGAAAATGATGAGTATATTTCGAATTGTCACAATTCTTGGATTGTGAATTTCAAGACCATTTTTTGTCCTACGTGGGCAGATCTTGATCTTGAGAATCATCCTGAGATTGACACAAAAGAAAATCTTGTGCGTTTTTTTTATCGTATTCCTACTACTGATCTGGATTCTATTCCATTTGATTCTTATCAAATGTTGAAAGAGTCTGATCATGTAGATGAATCTTATTTTACTGCTCTCTTTTCAAACACTTACAGCGATGAGTTTAATGCTCTTACTGGTGATGAAAAGAGAGTATATGATCGATTTTCGTATTATATTCCTGTGATGCGTAACTTTTTTAAGTACAAAAATAAAGGTGAATTAGACGATTTTCGTAAAAAGATATATCATTGCGCATTACTTATGCGTGTGAACAACGATTCGTCTGTAAAGATGAATCGTGGTATTCTTGAAGAGTGTAAATATACATATTCAATGATTCGTATGATCCGTTCGATTGATCTTTTCTTTAAAATGAAATATCAAGAAGCTTATGCTTATGTTAATCTTTCGAATTTGCGCGATTATATGAACAATGTTTTGTTACCACTTTGGGCTCTTATTCGAGCTTATACATATTTGGAATATGAAGATGACCTTGTTGAATTTTCTTCAAGTCACTTTTATGGAACTCCAAATAGCATCCCCAATCCCGACTGGTTAGTTGCTTCTGAAGAAGATTACAAAGAGTATCTTGAAGAGTTACGAAAACATACTGAAGAAGTAGCACAACACAAACGTGAAATGGAAATGAAACGTGAAATGGAAATGAAACGTCGCGCTGAAGAAGATGCTGAAATCGATCGCATTATGCGAAATCGTGTTTCAACTCCTCCTCCTGCTGTAAATCAAGCTTTTGTCGAAAGACTCGAGCGTGATAAAACCCTTGAAGCAGTTAAAGAGCGTCCAGTGGTTGTATATAAGAGTGAGTCTGAAATCCCCAATATTTTGCGTCGTCGTGAATCAAATCCTTCTAAGGAAGGTGAAACATTGCTACTATTTTCTTATGGTAGTACTGAATCAATGGTTTACACGAAGCGCGTCTTGAAGACGAAGATTAAGGGAGAAATGAAGTCTTATTCTGTACAAAAGTTAGTATCTGAACTTCCTGATTTGCTGCGCAATGAGCGTAATAAAGCAAATTTTATGAGAAGTTCCAATATTTTTTTCGGAAGAAAAGTAAGTGAAATGAA